>OIYO01000003.1_pt1 | contig 243854 bp, 195 predicted proteins | sample 1588191 | NCBI WGS metagenome assembly OIYO01 (sample SAMN03283275) | human gut metagenome | biome: human-associated habitat; material: feces | host: Homo sapiens | place: Peru | collected 2012 | reverse complement strand
CGTAAAAAGCAGTATTCGGGCATAAAAAAGCCTCGGAACACGAATGTTCCGAGGTATTGGCAGAGGTATAAGGATTCGAACCTTAAATGACGGAGTCAGAGTCCGGAGTGTTACCGTTACACTATACCTCTATATAAGCACTATTGCTCAGTGCCTATAAATGTTAGCATATCCAACGACGATTGTCAAGGGAAAATATTTAAATAATTTTATTTTGGCATTACTTTTTTGTTGCGGCAGGTACGATTTCGGATAATAGGGGAAAAGATTAAATTTCGATACCCAATTCCTGTATTTTGTCCCTAACTTTGAGCCAATCGGCAAAAGCCTGTTCTTTGTTGTTGGGGTTACGCAGGATTGCGGCAGGGTGGTAGGTACCCATCATAAGAGTGCCGTTTTTTTCGAAAAACTCGCCGTGCTGCTTTGTTACTCTAAAATCGGGAGAAATCAATTTTTGGGCAGAAATTCTGCCGACGCAGACAATAATCTTAGGTCTGATAATCTTAAATTGCTCTCGGAGCCAAAGGAGGCACTGTTCCTGCTCCTCAGGTTTTGGGTCTCTGTTTTTAGGCGGGCGACACTTTACCATATTTGCGATATAAACATTTTTGTCACGGTAGAGGTCAATGCTGGCAAGAAATTTGTCCAGCAGCTTGCCGCTCCTGCCTACGAAAGGCTCGCCCTGCAAATCCTCGTTTTCGCCGGGTCCCTCTCCTATGAGCATAATGTCGGCGTCCTTTTTGCCTACGCCGAATACAAGGTTGGTTCTGCCCTCACACAAACCGCAGCGAGTGCAGGACTGACATTCCTTTTCTAATTCGTCAAGTGTCATAATTCGTAGCTCCTTTGCCCTTTTTAACATAATACCAAATTTATGGTTGAAAAACAATCAAAATAGGTATAAAATATCATCATAAAAGAAATTTTTTCGGAGGAAAATAAAATGGCTAATCAAGTTGTAGTAGAAATCAGTGCCCGTCACGTGCACCTGTCCCAAGAGGATTTGGAGACACTTTTCGGCAAGGGATACGAACTCACAGTAAAGAAAGAGCTGTCTCAACCGGGTCAATATGCAAGCAACGAAAGAGTTAAAGTAATCGGTACAAATGGAGAGTTTCCGGCAGTATCAATTCTCGGCCCTGTAAGAAAGGCTACTCAGGTAGAAATCTCGCTGACTGATGCACGCTCAATCGGTGTAAATGCTCCTGTTAGAGAGTCCGGCGACATCGCAGGCTCAGGCAGCTGCAAGCTGGTAGGCCCTGCAGGCGAAATCGAAATCAAAGAGGGTGTTATCGCTGCAAAGCGCCATATCCACGCAACCACAAAGGATGCAGAGGAAATGGGGCTGGAAAACGGTCAAATCGTGTCTGTAGAAATTCCGTCTGCTAACGGCAGAAATCTTACATTCGGTGATGTAGTAGTCAGAGTATCCGACAGTTACGCACTGGCTATGCACATTGACACAGATGAGGCTAATGCTGCCGGTATGGCACCTAACACACCGGGTACAGTCATTAAGTAAGCTATACAACATACATATCAACCGATGCAGAAATTTTGCATCGGTTTTTTGTTTTTGTTAAAGGTTCAATAAACAAAAATTTTTGTTGCAAAAGAGCAATTCGTCTGATATAATAAAATAAACGAACGGTCGGTAATATATAATGTTCACCGCTCGACAATTAACCCGCTTAATCACAACGGAGGTAATTATAATGAAAAAGAAACTCATCTGTATGATAGTAACAGTATGTATCGTGCTTTGCTCTATGCCAATCACATCGTACGCATTTGCAACAGGGATAGCTGTATCAACAAAAGACGCTTTGTTCAGCGCTGTAGCAGACGAACGAGAACCGGAAATTTATTTGAGTTCGGATATTGATATTGACTCTACTCTGCAAATAAACCGCAGAGTAACCCTTAACCTAAACGGATATGTCCTCAGAATGACTGGCGATGCCAGTGTAATAAAAGTAAATCCTTCCGGATATTTAATACTTCTTGATTCTCGCAAAGACGCAGTACACAAGTTCACTCCCAACAGCGACGGACTGTGGGTACTGGACGAGGAGAACGGTACAAAGACAGTTAACGGCGGTGTAATCACAGGTAACACCGAATTCAAAAGCGCCGGAGGCGGCGTGTATGTTGATGCAAACTCAACCAATGCCGGTTTCTTCAATATGTCAGGAGGCAATATTGTCGGCTGCACAGCAAGAGAAGGCGGCGGTGTGTATGTAAACAGCTACAGCAGTCTTAGTTCGAGCGTCCGTAACAACGCAACCTTCAGAATGACCTATGGCTCAATCATCGGCTGTGTGGCGAAATGCGAAAGCGACGACACACGAGGCGGAGGAATATGCAACTTCGGTACTTTGATACTCCGTGGCTCTGCAAAAATCAAAGAGTGCAGAGCACTGGATTGCGGAGGTATAAATTCCGGCGGTGGCATATTGAGTGTCCGAAACATAAATATAGATGAAAACGCATCAGTAATCGATTGTACGGCAGACGGCAACAGTGACGCACTTGACTTGGGCACCGATGTCACAGGATACGCTACTCTCACAAGCGGAAAAATTTCGGGCAATGTTATGCTCAGCTTTAATAAGGACCGAAGCGATTTGTCCGACATCGTATTTTACGACAAGGTCTACAGCACAAGAGAGATTAACGGCGGAATATTCTACGGCGCATTCTGTAACAACGGCACTGTCAGAGGCGGAACATTTTACGGAGAGGTTACCGGTGACGGAATAATAGATGACAGCGCAAAGCGCACGGTAACATTTGACGCTGACGGCGGCAGTGCCGCAAACGAGCAAAAAATACTCAAGGGACAAAAGGCAACTGCACCAACCACAAGCAGAGACGGTTTTTCTTTCTTAGGCTGGTACAAGAACGGCACAGCATATGATTTTACACAGCCTGTTTTGGAAGATTTTACCGTGACAGCAAAATGGAAAGATATTACCGCACCGGTAATCAGCGGAATAACCAACAGAAAAGTTTACTGCGAACCGCAAGAAGTAACAGTGACAGATGACAATATCGACACCGTTACGGTAAACGATGTAACAGTCGCTTTGGACAGCAACGGAAAGTTTACACTTTCTCCGGCAGAGGGTGAGCAAAAAATAGTTGCCAGAGATACGGAAAGCAACAAAACAGAAATGACTGTAACAATAAATGACGAGCACACACCTGCACAGGACGACGGTGACTGCACCACAGAGGTACTGTGCATATACTGCGGAGCAGTAGTTACAGCAGCTAAGAGTCACACCTTCGGCGAAGGCGGCTCTAACGATGACGGCACTCATACAGTCCACTGCACCAATGCAGGCTGCACCGTAACAAAAGCGGAAAACTGCTCCGGCGGCACGGCATATTGCGGCCAAAAAGCAATTTGTACCGTTTGCGGCAGTGAATACGGCGATTACGATTCGTCAAACCACAAGAGTCTCAGACACATTGTGTCTAAGGCAGCTACCGAAAAAGAAAAAGGAAACATAGAATATTGGTACTGCGGCGATTGCAAAAAATATTTTGCCGATGAGCAGGCAACAAAAGAAATCGCAAAATCAGACATAGTGATTAAAAAGGTATCACCAAAAACTACAACTAAAAAGTCAACAAAATCAACTGCCAAAAAAGCAGTGAAAAATTCTTCGTCGACCACATCGCCGAAAACAGGCACAGACGGAAAGAGTGCTGTGGCTATGGGAGCGGCTATAATTGTAGGCGGCGCACTGCTCCTGATGATTTCAAAAAAGAAAAAACACGATGAATAAATAAAATGCAACCCCGATTCGATATTAAGTCGAGTCGGGGTATTTTACACGCAAAATTTTGTCTGTAGAGCTTTCCACATGATTACGCAAATCGGAAAGCATAACCGCAATGTTTGCTCCGAACATAGAAACAAACAAAATCCAATTCCTTTTCATTATTTTTCGAGAAATTATTACGCCGATTATACCTATATCGTCACCGGTATGGTCAATTACGGCGTGCATATAACAAACTAAGCGTGCCGATATATTTCTACAGCTTTGTATATATTTGTAGGGTTTCGGTTGATAAAAGGTGAAGATTATTGTAGAATGAAGTAAGTAAGATATCGAGAGGGAAAGCTTATGCGAACAGTATTTAAGAATTGCACACTTCTGGACGGGACAAAAGATATGACCGCCAAGGCAGGCACGGACATTGCAATTTACGGGGATAAAATAGCAGAGATTGGCAATATTGAACCTAAGATCGATGACAAAGTAATTGACTTAGGCGGTAGGTATCTTATGCCGGGTCTTATCAATCTGCACGTTCATCTGCCGGCAGGAGGCAAGCCGAAAAACAAGCCTCTCAAGGCAGAAAAGCTGACTAAGCTTGCGCTGTCATCGGGACTGATGAGAGAAATCGTAATCGGTATGTGCCACTCCTACGCTATGCAGGGGCTTATGGCAGGTGTAACCACCATTCGTGCCGTAGGCGGTCTCGCAGATTTTGACACTAAGCTAAGGGACAGAATAAACTGCGGAAAGCTGGAGGGCCCTCGAATTTTGGCGGCTGACTATGCTATCGGCGTTCCCCACGGTCATATGGTAGGCTCGGTAACACGACCGGCAGGCTCTGTAGAGGAGGCTGTGGCTATGGTGGACGACCTGAACAGTCACAATGTTGACCTAATCAAGCTGATGATAACCGGCGGAGTAATGGACGCAAAGGTTAAGGGTGAGCCGGGCAGACTGATGATGCAGGCAGATATGATAAAAGCGTGCTGTGACCGTGCACACAGCTATGGGCTCAAGGTAGCCGCACACGTGCAAAGCCCCGAGGGCGTACGCACCGCTGTAGAAAACGGAGTGGACTCTATTGAGCACGGCTCAACACTGACTGAACGAGAGACAGCAGCATTTAAGGCGCATAAAGCAGTAATGGTATGCACGATTTCGCCGGCACTGCCCATGGCTAAATTTGAGCGTGAGACGCTGGGCATAACCGAAGCGGTGCAGTACAATTCCAATATCGTATACAACAATATGATAGCCGGCTCAAAGACTGCTCTCGCAAGCGGAATAACCGTAGGACTCGGCACAGACACAGGCTGTCCGTACACCACGCACTACAATATGTGGCGTGAACTGCATTATTTTGAAAAGAATGTGGGAGTTACACCCGAATTTTCACTATACACGGCTACACTGAACAATGCAAAAATTTTGGGAATCGACAACATAACCGGCAGTATCGAAGTGGGCAAGTGTGCTGACATTTTGGTGTCCGACAGCAATCCGCTGGAAGACTTCAGAGCGCTGTCACAACCGTATATGGTGGTAGCTCGTGGCAAAATATACAATAATCCAAAAATCAAAAAGTATGAAAAATGCGAAACCGAGCTTGACAAATACTATGACTGAACAACAGTGTTTACATCTGCAGCTGCGAGTGCCTTGCTGATCAAACCGGTCACGGCATCTACGCCCATACCCATAAGGTCAGAGAGCCACGCACCCACAAGGTTGAAGGTCATAACAAAAATCAAACCCATAATGATAAAGCACGGAATGGCAGTATATTTCGCTGTTAAATTTTGTCTATAGCTACACTCCGCTTATGTTCTTTGCTTTCGCTGGGCTTTGTCACTGTCTGCTCGCAAACTTTTTCAATAAACGAAAAGCGCATATTTGATACAGCAGCTTTTCGGTCAAGGCCCGACTCATTTTCCATAACTCGAACAATCTCCAAAAAGGCATTTTCCTTTTCTTTGGACAGTTTCATTTCTTTTTCGAGCAAATAGTCATTTTCTATCATTTTTGTGGCAGCAAATCTGACAGGAATACCCAATGCCTTCGCCTCGGGCTCGAGCATATGTACAGCCGCATGAATACAGCGATGCACTGCTCCGACAGGCTCCTGCTTTTCCTCATTGTCGGGACAAAAATCAATCCTGACCGGTGCCTCTCCGTACCTCGCAACATGGATAGCGTGATTGATAAGCTCATCGACGCCCTCATTTTTTGCGGCAGAAATGGGAACAACCGGTATGCCGAGTATTTTTTCGAGTTCGTTTACTCTGACGGAACCACCGTTTTCTCGCACCTCGTCCATCATATTCAATGCCAAAACCATAGGAATTCCCAATTCCATAAGCTGCATTGTGAGACAAAGGTTTCTCTCCAAATTAGACGCATCTACAATGTTGATTATTCCGTCCGGATGCGATTTGAGCAAAAAATCTCTGGTTACTATTTCTTCGCTGGAATAAGGCGACAATGAATAAATGCCCGGTAGGTCCGTAACAGTGGCTTCGGGATGATTGCGTATAGTGCCGTCTTTTCGGTCCACTGTGACTCCGGGGAAATTGCCAACATGCTGATTTGCACCTGTGAGTTGGTTAAACAATGTCGTCTTTCCGCAGTTTTGATTTCCTGCAAGAGCAAATGTAAACTTTTTGCCTTTCGGCAATTCTTTTTCGTGATGATGATTGCCCTCGTCTTCCTCAAGTTCACCCTTTCTTGGGTGGGGAATATTTTCATAGTGCAAATTTTGACTTTTTTTGCACCTTTTGTTCTTTGTGATGAATGTTTTCGATTTCTATTTTTCGTGCTTCATCCAGACGGAGTGTCAGCTCATAACCACGCAGTTCAATTTGGACAGGGTCGCCCATAGGAGCTATCTTTTGGAGCGTGACTTCCGTGCCGGGTGTCAGTCCCATGTCCAACAAGTGATTTTGGAGCGCACCGTCGCCGCCAACGGTCTTGATGTATGAACTCCGCTTAGGCTGCAATCGATCCATCGTAGCCATATATTTTGTCCTCTTTTCCTTAATTTCCGTTTTACATATAAATCACACAGAGTGCAACTATAATTTTAACCGTCTATAGTCAGTCTGTATGCCTGCTGATCAATCTGTACATCGGATAAACCACAGGACCGAGATAATCTCGCATAATGGCGGTATATTCTGCCTCTGTAACAGGGTACTCATCTGGAGCGATGCAGAGCATATCATATACAACCGGTCCCTCTTTTACCTTATAATCCAACTTTTTGAAGCCGTTGCGATAATAAAAACCACAACGACGGGTACGAATATCATCATCGCCCTGTGCCTCATCTGTAGTCTCTATGTTGAGCACAAAACGACAATGGGGGTACTGCTCCTTGATTTTAGTCAAAATCTTACTGCCGTAGCCCCCGTTGCGACAGTCCGGAGAAACAGCAAGATAAAAAATATAGACTATATCATTCATTCGCACAATGTACACTGTGCCCTTGAACACACCGTACTCGGTAACAGCAAAGTAGTCAACATTTTTCTTCTTCGTTCTGCTCATAAGCATAAAGAAAGGCATACGCTCCTCTGCCGGAAAGGCAGTGAGATACAATTCTTTTGCTTTTTCTGTTAATTTTTTACCTTTTACTTTTTCTAATGTCAGCATAATAAACCACCTAAGCAAAATATAGCACAAAATACCAAAATTTTCAAGACGGCACAAACTAAATTATACGCTTTGAATGTTGAATAAAATTTGTCTTCGTGATATAATTTGTCTAAGAAAAGGAATAAGGGAGAACATAATGAACTCGTTTTTCAAAAAGGCAGAGGTTTCGCAAATGTCCGACTCCTTTTTGACAGCAATATTTGTAGTACTGTCGGGAGGCTTTCAGGACGCATATACATACATCTGCCGCGGAGAAGTATTCGCAAACGCACAAACAGGCAACATTGTGCTTATGAGCGCAAACCTCTTTCAAGGAGAGTTTAAGCACTGCATAAGATACTTGATCCCCGTGCTGTCATTTATGGTGGGTACATATGTAGCAGAAAACGTGCACTGCTGTTTTAAGCATTTAGAAAAAATACACTGGCGACAAATAATCATACTCGCCGAAATCATACTGCTGTTTTGTGTAGGCTTTATACCGCAAAAACACAATGCATTAGCCAACGCATTAGTATCCTTTGTCTGTGCTATGCAGGTGCAAACTTTCCACAAGGTAAGAGGTCACGTGTACGCATCCACAATGTGCATAGGCAATATGCGAAGCGCAATAGTATCTCTTTTCGCTTTCATCCAATACAAAGACAAAAAGATACTCCAAAAATCTTTGGTTTACTTCAGCGTAATCCTTGTGTTTGCCATAGGAGCAGGCATAGGCAGTGTGGTCACAAAGCATCTGGGCAACAAGGCTATCTGGGTATGCTGTGCATCACTGGCAATCAGCTTTTGTATGATGTTCATTGACCTGGAGGTAAACGAAAGAAGAGCCGCCAGAGCAAAGCGTGAGCGTGAAAAAATAAAAGAACAAGAAAAATAATGTAAAAAATCCGCAGGAACATACCTGCGGATTTTTCTTTTAGAACTCTATCGTTTTTGTTTCTCCGGCTTTAAAAGCAAGTGTTTTTTTAGCTTTACCGTAAGAAATATTCAATGTTTGGTCAATATCGGAGGTTATCTCGGCTGTAACCTTTTTTGTATGATTGTCCCACTGCAATTTTTTAACCACAGCACGGTTTCGTGTGCGGACACCTGTAAGTGTTCCGCTGTCAAAGCCGCTGTCAGGCAATGCCGGAAGAAGTCCTATATCGCTGTCGTGAGAATAAACAAGTGCCTCATTTACTATACCCAAATAACCGATAACAAAATCTGTACAATAGCAGCTTCCCCGGTCATAGTCGTGGTTAGTCATAAGAGAATTGTATCTAATCTTATGATTCATAAGATTAAGCAAAGCGTCGGTGAGTGAGGCAGAGTCCTTCAGTCGAGCTGAGATAAGAGAACGGTGCACAAGAGCGTGAGACGCTTCGTTTTCACTCTTTCTGTTAGCTATTGCCTGCTCGCATGCCTTGGTCAATCCGGGATTATTTTGAGTCTCGAACAAAGGCCAAACACCATAAAGGTGGCTCAAGTGTCGATGCTCATTATTCTCCTGAAAAGCGGTAGTCGCCCACTCCTTAAGAGCACCTGTATCGTCATAAAGATAAGGCGGGAGATTATTCTTCAACTCTTGCCAACGAGTTACATCCGTCTCGGGTGACACCTCCTCGGACACTGCCAAAAGCATATCAATATTGTCACGACAAGCAGAAATGTCTATAGCGCAATTTGCATCTGACGGGCTGGGATAATTCTTAGGATTATTTTCAGGGGAATAGCTGGGAAGAATACAATATTTTTCATCGGAATTTAATTCTTTCTTTCCCTTTTCGTAATGGATAGAACCGTCAGCGGCGGTATAGTACTCAGGTGTAAGCAGCTGTGCCCAATAGTTCGCCGATTTAATAAGCAGAGGATAAAGAACATCTTCCTCAAGTCTAAGATATCCACGCTTTTTGACAGCCAAAATATCCTCGTCACTCAAATCCTTTTCTGTAGGTGAGAGAACAGATTTCAACTCATTCAAATCAAACTCATCACTGAGAGGAATATTTATGTTTCCATAGGTCTGCAATGTCTCATACAGAGGCTGAATCATCCAAGAGGTACCTGCGTTCCAATATCTGAACGGATAGGGATAGCAAGTCTCGGTAATAACCGCCTTGTCGCCGTCGGTATTGACCGGTGCCTAAATAGCATCGGTATAGCCGTGGGTGGCTCTCGCATTTTCCTCCCAATCAGGGAGCTGACGGAGAATAAAATAAGTATAACCGATAGGTGTACTCGACATATTGCCGGTATTCATAGATGAGGTCTGCAGATTAACATTAGCATCCATAGTATATTTACTGCCCCAGCCCGTGTTCCACTCTCCTGTCCACATACCATAGAGACGGCTTGTAGAATAGCCGGAACAACAGAGATAGGCATATCTGCCGGCATAATATGTACGCTGCGCAAGAGCCGAATTGATTTCCTTTTTGCCCTTTTGTTCACTCAGCAGCGCCTCATTAGAAGAAGTATTATCGTCATCGAGAGTCAGAGTAACAGCATCAAACTGAGGCTGATAGAGCTTTAGATGCTCTGCCAGAGCGGTTTTATAATCAAAACTGCCGGAGGTACCATACTTTTTTGCAACAGCAGAAAGTGTAGACACGCAATCGGACACAAGAGGATACTCCTCCGTTTTGTCAAAATCGGAATAAGCACCCATATCATAGGTACGGTCACTGACAGTAATAAGATAAATGCTGTCGGCACCGCTGACCTTTACTCCCGTATTTTCACCAAAGAACTGTGATTCATCAGTCTTTTTGTCCAAAGAGATTTTTTCCTTTTTACCGTCGGTAACTATATAAGTGACAGTAGCATAGCCGCCGTTTTTCAGCTCACTGTTCTTGTAGTCGGGATAGTGAGCCACGATACCGAGGTATGAGCCGTCAGAAGCGGTAACCTTTTTATATCTTAGGTTCACCTCGTCACTGTCGCCGAAATTGGCGAGAGTTGAAATATCATCATAGGACAATGTCACAGTAGCTTTTTTGCCTGACGATGATGCAGTGAGTTCGGTAATTGACACGCCGTCTGCCATAGAAGTAAAAGATTTTCGTTCCCATGTGCCGTCTGTATCGGTATAGCGAACACCGGTTTGTGAAGTCTCGTAGTCTGTGTAAGAAACATAATCCTTTTCGTGATGCTTTTCAGACTCAACACGGAGCTGACCTCCGGGGTGATAGCGGTACACATCATCATAGCTTGCATCGTCGGTAATATCCTTTCCACTGATGATATTCTGCTTTACCGTTTCCAGCTCGTCAGAGGTATCGGGACAAGTACGCTGATTTTCATTAGGCATAATAAAGTGCATATTTTGGAAAATAAAAGTATCGCTGTAAGGAGAGCCTGAGGTAACATAACCAACCAAGCCGTTACCCGACACCATGCCTTGCCTCCATTTGTTAGTCTTATTTTTTTTGTTTTTCTTCAGCGTAACATACTCACGGGTGTATGACACCTTTGAGGTATCAGTGAACACAGACTTTAGGTCAAGGTCCTTTTTGTCAGCTGTGCAGGAACAAAAAGACAAAGTGAATGTTGCACAAAGGGCAATGCTGATAATTTTCTTTAATAAGTTTTTCATATTGTTTCTCCTAAAATTATTTAATGGGCAGAACAGCGTCGCTGTCCGGATAACCCGAATCGTACAGCACTCCTCTGATTACAGCGTCAATCTCATCCGTGCCCAGCACCTTATGCACAAGGGGAGCAATGCGGCTGTATATCGCCATAAAGGAATCATACTCGGCAGTGTCGGGAGCAAAAGGCTCGTCGCCGCCGTACATATTTGTGACGAGAGTAATAATGAAATCGGCGAGCTTTGTATCATACATTCTCGGTGCGATTTTGCTCTTACAACCTAACAGGATACCGGCTTTCTTAAATGTCAGTGAGTCGAGAATTTTACCTAAAATATTTATTGGAACAGCGAGTTTTTTCGCTTTTTCTTTCGGCAGGCTGAAGCTCTCGCTAAGCTCACAAAAGCGGTCAATATCGTGGGCGGCAGAATACAAAATGTCTTTGAGCATAAACTGAAAATGCTCTCTGAGATACTGCATATAGCCCATTGACCTTTGGTCATAATCCATATGGTCGATATGATAGGTTTTTACCGTCATACTGTCGTCTGCCAGCTCCATCTTTCTGATAGGTGACGGATAGCTGATTAGGCTGGCAGTATTTATGTCATATATCCTGCTGCCGCATTTTGCGTCTAAGTAGGCAATATTTTGCATATGTGTGTGACCGCTGATATAAAAATGCACTCCGTAAGATGCGAAAAGCTCCGCCATTTTTTCGCAATCTCCTAACATTTGGTCCTTGCAATAAAAGGCGTAAAACGGTGACGGCGGCAAAAGCGGATGGTGTCCCATAACGAGCATACGGTCTCCGCTGTCCTTGCCTGCTTGCAGCTGCTCCTTTATCCACCGGAGCTGCGGCTGAAAATAGCCGTGAAAACCGTCCTCAAACCCAATGCCGTCATCATTCAGCACGAGCAGACGGGTGCTGTCATTCAGCTTCGATACATAAGAAAATGTATCGGGGTGGCGAGCTATGGCATCATTATAACCGAACTCGCCGTAAATCTCTATCAGCTCCTCACGAGTACAGCCCTCGGTCACATATTCTCCTCGTTCTGCTGAATACGCCTTAGGCTCAGGGTGAAGGTCATGGGTGCCGGTCAGCACAAAAACACGCTTCCCGCCGTCAGTGAGACGACGCAATTTTTTCTGCAATGACAAATGTCCCACAAGCTCGCCGTCGCACACATTGTCGCCGCTGACGAGTACAATATCCGTGTCAGCATCTTTCAGCAAAAAATCAATGGTTGCATCAATAATTGCTTCGCTTTCTGCGATACACTTTTGGTCATAAGCGGCACGAGTTTCCCACTCCTTACCGGAGGCGTTCATCTCCCGTACAGGATAATAATGCAAATCGGTAATCTGATAAAATTTCATAATATCACCACTATAAAAATATCACATATAAACCCTTTAGTCAACAAAAATCCCCTTGCCCTAAGGCAAAGGGGAAAGCAGAGAAAAATTTTAGAAATTATCGAGAAGTGATTTGTAGAACTCACAGTAGTCGCCTCTGCCGTCGGCAGTGAACGCCATAGCTTCTCTCGGGTGACGATTGAGCTGACCGGTGAACATATACTGCAGGTCATAGCCCCAAACAATGCCGCTCTGCTTAAGCGGAATCATATATTTTTCGATAAAGGTCAGGAGGCTGTAGAGGCTGTACTTTGGATTTTTAAGAAATCCCAAAAGCAGCTCCATAGCACAGTTGCCGGCACCTCTGCCCATACCCATAGCGGTAGCGTCAAGATAAGACACACCGTAGGACATAGTCTCGATAGTGTTTGCAAAAGCAAGATTTTGGTTATTATGGGCGTGGAAGCCGACCTTCTTGCCGGCCTTTTCGGCATACTCAATATATTTTTGTGCCAAAGCGGCAGCATTCTCCGGATAAAGAGAGCCGTAGCTGTCAACAAGGTAAATTACATCCACATTAGATGCACAGAGCATCTCCAATGCTGTCTCAACCTGTTCATCGCTTGCCTGTGAAATAGCCATAATATTGCAGGTGGTCTCGTAGCCTAAATCGTGGAAATATTCTATCATCTCCACAGCGGCAGGAATCTGGTGAATGTAACAAGCCACACGAACCATATCTATCACGCTGTCGCTCTTAGGCAAAAAGTCTGTCTTAAAATCGCATCTGCCCACATCTGCCATAACGGAAATTTTCATATCCGAGATATTATCGCCGACTATGGCACGAATATCCTCCTCGTTGCAGAACTTCCACTTGCCGAATTTGGCAGGGTCAAAGAGGTTTTTGCTCGCCTTGTAACCGAACTCCATATAATCTACTCCGCTCTTGATATTAGTTTTATACAGTTCGGTCACGAACTCATCTGTAAATTCAAAATTATTGCACAAACCGCCGTCACGGATTGTGGCGTCCAAGACTTTTACATCGTCACGGACTGACATCAGATTGCCTTTTCTCCCAGACATAATAAATCCTCGCTTTCATGTCACTTTAGCACTTTAAAGTTTTTATGTGTTGAAGTGATTATAACACTGTCGAAATAAAATGTCAATAGAAAAATGTATAAAAATATGCTCCTACTATTATATACATTATATATATGCAAAAAAGAGACCTCTGCATTTGCAAAGGTCTCCTAAAATCATATCAGATTATCTTTTCTTTTTTGTAGAGTTACGCTCTTTTTCCTTAGCTTCTGCCTCAGCTGCAAGTTTTGCAGGAGAGCCGCAGCACTTCTTATACTTCTTGCCGCTGCCGCAAGGACATGGGTCGTTAGGACCTACCTTCTTTTCCTTACGGATAGTGGTAATCTTAACTTCTTCGTCACTGCTGGAGGAAGTAGAAGTAATCTTAGCCACAGCCTTACGCTGAACATCTGCCTTATGGCGAGGCATAAGGGTGAGCATCATTTTGGATGTATCCTCTCTGATGCAAGCGGTCATCTCATCGAACATATCGTAAGATTCCATACGGAATGCAACAACAGGATCCTGCTGAGCGTAGGAACGGAGGTGGATACCTCTCTTAAGGTCTTCCATAGCGTCGATATGATCCATCCAATAGGTATCAACATTACGCAGGAGTACCATACGAGCGAAATCCTGGAACATTTCTTCGCCGAGAATCTTGCTCTTTTCTTCGATACGCTTATGCGCTCTGTCTTGGAGAAGCTCTACAGCGTCGAGAACGGTGAGATTTTCTATATCGGTAAAGTCGTCATCGTCACAGATGAGCCATGACTTGTACTTTTCTTTAAGGCCTTCTACATTCCAATCCTCTTTTTTCTCTCCGGAGAAGTAGTTCTCTACAGTGTCCTTAATATTTTGGTCTATCATCTTTGTGATAGTCTCAGTAAGGTCAATGCCGTCGAGAACCATATCACGCTGCTTGTAAATAAGCTCACGCTGACGGTTCATAACATCGTCGTACTGGAGTGTATTCTTACGGATGCCGAAGTTACGGCCCTCTACCTTTTGCTGTGAGGACTCAATAGTCTTAGTAACGAGCTTAGATACGATAGGCATATCCTCGTCGTCTGTGAGCTTGCTCATCATACGCTGCATACGGTCGCCGCCGAACAGACGCATAAGGTCGTCCTCGAGAGAAAGGAAGAACTGGCTGACGCCGGGGTCACCCTGACGGCCGGCACGACCACGGAGCTGATTGTCGATACGACGAGCATCGTGACGCTCTGTACCGAGGATAAACAAACCGCCTGCCTTGCGTACCTTGTCTGCCTCTTCTTTAATTTCTTCTTTATACTTAGCTTCAAGCTCGATGAATGTCTTTCTTGCTGCAAGGATTTCCTCATCGTCGGTCTCTGCAAAACCGGTAGCCTCGGCAATCATCTCGTTCTTGAACTTCATCTTCTTCATCTGTGCTTTAGCCAGGAACTCTGCGTTACCGCCGAGCATAATATCGGTACCACGGCCTGCCATGTTAGTAGCGATGGTAACTGCGCCGTACTTACCTGCCTGAGCGACAATCTCAGCCTCTTTTTCGTGGTTCTTAGCATTCAGCACATTGTGAGGGATGCCAGCCTGCTTAAGCAGCTTAGACAAATGCTCTGATTTTTCGATACTGATAGTACCTACCAAAACAGGCTGTCCTTTTTCGTGACATTCTTTTATCTGCTTGATAACATTGTGGTACTTGCCCTTTTCGGTTTGGAAAATAACATCCGGTCTGTCGTCACGGATAAGAGGTTTGTTAGTCGGGATGGCAACAACATCCAGCTTGTAGATTTCATCAAACTCGTTAGCCTCTGTAGCGGCAGTACCTGTCATACCGGACAGCTTGTCGTACAGACGGAAGTAGTTCTGGAAGGTGATAGTAGCGAGAGTCTTGCTTTCGTGCTCAACCTTTACGCCCTCTTTTGCTTCCAATGCCTGATGGAGACCTTCGTTGTAGCGACGGCCCTCCATAATACGACCGGTAAACTCATCGACAATCTTAACCTGACCGTCTTTTACTACATAGTCGATATCACGAGTCATAACACCGTAAGCCTTTATGGCTTGGTCAATATGGTGGCGGAGAGTAGTATTTTCGATGTCCATAAGGTTTTCTACCTTAAAGAATTCCTCTGCCTTTTTGATACCGCTCTTAAGGAGTGTGGCTGTCTTAGCCTTTTCGTCTACAACATAGTCGCCGTCGTAGTTTTCTTCGGTATCTTGCTTGTCGTCGGTCTTAGCAACCTTGACCATAGTAAGAGTCTTGGCAAAAGCGTTGGCCTGACGATAGAGGTCTGTGGACTGGTCGCCCTTGCCGCTGATGATAAGAGGTGTACGAGCCTCATCAATAAGGATGGAGTCAACCTCATCGACGATAGCAAAAATGTGTCCTCTCTGAACCTTACGCTCTTTGTAAGGAACCATATTGTCACGAAGATAGTCAAAGCCCATCTCGTTGTTGGTACCGTAAGTAATGTCGGAGTTGTATGCCTCCTGACGCTCACCGTCACTCTTTTCGTGAATAATAAGACCTACTGAGAGACCGAGGAATCTGTAGAGCTTGCCCATCCACTCGGAGTCACGCTTTGCAAGATAATCGTTTACGGTAACGATATGAACGCCCTTGCCTGTAAGTGCGTTAAGATAAGCAGGGAGAGTAGCAACGAGGGTTTTACCTTCACCTGTTTTCATCTCTGCGATACGGCCCTGGTGGAGAACGATACCACCGATAAGCTGAACATCAAAGTGGCGCATACCGAGCACACGGTCGGAAGCCTCACGGCACACTGCGAATGCGTCGGGCAATATGTCGTCCAAAGTTTCGCCCTTTGACAGTCTTTCTTTCAATAATTTTGTTTGGGATGCAAGCTCCTTGTCATCCATTTCTTTGTACTTGCTCTCCAAAGCGTTGATTTTGTCAACGGTCTTTTTGAGCTTTTTAACCTCTTTTTTGGAATAATCGCCAAAAATTGCGGTTACAAATTTGTTTGCCATCTATTTCACCTCTTGGTTTATTTGCGTTTAGATACCAAAATATTTTATCATACTTTAGTCTTATTGTCAAACTAAATAAATAATATAATATATATTTATTATTTTTTGGCACTTGTGCTCTGCGTTTTTTTGCCTACAATGGTCTGAACGGCACCTAATGCACCGCCGCTGACAGCATCCTCGGAGGCATCATCAAAATTGAGAACAAGATTATGTTTGCTCTGTGTGATGCTGATTTCGAGGGTTGTATCGATTTTTGTATTCACCTTAGATATATTGTCGGTCAAATCGGCGAGCGAAGTATTAAGAAATTCGTCGTCATTGAGCTTTTGAAGCAGTTGAAGATTGCTGTATTTGCTCGTAACATCCACGGCAAAGGAAGACGCAACGGACTGCAAGTCTTTGTTTGTGATGTGGACAGTGACAGTCTTTTTGGTCAAATCCACGGACTGAACCTCCATCTCCAAATCGGCAAAAATACTCTTGCCCAAATCGGAAAACTGGCTCTTGTTCTTCGCAAGATTAAGAATATATGTGAGAGTGCTGCTCTTTACATATTTTTCTAGCTTTTTTCGGTCAAAATCACGGAGTGCCTGCTGCACTGTAGCCACGGTCTCGGTGACATTATCCTCGGTCATTTTTGCACCGCCGGAACAAGCGGAAAAGCCTGCAACAATACACAGGCACAGGAGCACAGCCACTGTTTTCTTTAGAATATTTTTCATAAAAATACCTCATCATAGTATAGTATTGAATCAGCGATTTTTGACATCGCAATACAATTATATAGTTTAGGCACGGTCAATGCAACCGCAAAAGTAAATTTTAACAAAAAAATTGCAATTTGAAACACTATATGGTATAATCACCGTGATTACATACTCTATATATTGGGATGTTATGCCCACAGAGGCAGAGTAGGATGTCATCGAGGACGAATAAATGAAAGAATTTTTGAATAAGTATTTCGGTCCTACGAAGTGGAAAAGGCTGTTTGACATAGTTTTTTCTTTCTTGGGACTAATATTGCTGTCGCCGCTTTTTTTGGTGATATGCACAATCAACTTTTTTACACCGGACTGCAAGGTATTTTTCAGCCACGAACGCAGAGGACGAAAGGGTAAACCCTTCAGGATTTACAAGTTCCAAACTATGAAAAACAGTACACCTAACTGCGCTACAGGCGAGCTGGAAAATCCCGAGCAATACATCACAAAGTTCGGCAAAATACTGCGAAAAACCAGTCTCGACGAGCTGCCGCAGCTATGGAACATACTGAAAGGTGATATGAGCTTTGTCGGTCCGAGACCTCTCATCTCAAGTGAAATAAGGGCTCACAGACTTAGGCTGGAATACGGTGTATACCGTTTTCGTCCCGGGCTGACCGGATGGGCACAAATCAACGGTCGTGACGACATCTCGATTATGAAAAAGATGAAGCTTGACAAGGAATACTGCGACAAATGGAGTCTCAAACTGGATTTGATTATCCTGATACGCTCCGTAGGTACAGTAATCACCCAAAAGGGCTTTAGAGAAGGCAAAATACACAGAAGATAAACTATCGAAAGAGCGAATAATATGGAAAGAAATTTTATCGACGGATATACAGAATGGCAGGCAAACCCGGAGATTGTGGGCGTAAACAGGATGCCTCAGCACGCTACGCTGATGCCATACGAAAATTTTGACGAGGCGAAAAAGGCGGACAGATATGCGTCCTCCCGCTGCAAGCTGCTGAACGGAAAATGGAAATTCAAGCTGTACAAAAACTACGCATACAAGCCGTCGGACTTTGCACAGCCACACTACGATGCACACAACTGGGACAGCATTATCGTGCCGGGTTCCTGGCAGATGCAGGGCTATGACCAGCCACAATACTGTAATGTGCGCTATCCATGGGAGGGCAGCGAGGACATTTGTCCTCCTAATGCACCCACAAAGCACAATCCGGTGGGCTGTTATCTGAAGAAAATACACATCAACGCCGCCGCGCTCCAAAAAAGAATTGTTCTCTGCTTTGAGGGTGTTGAGTCGGCATTCTATCTGTACATAAACGGAGAGAGAGTAGGATACAGCGAAAGCTCATTCAACCGTGCCGAATTCGACATCAGCCGTCATCTGCACGAGGGCTCAAACACTATCGGAGTAGAAGTATATCGCTGGTGCACGGGCAGCTGGCTGGAATGCCAGGATATGTGGCGACTGGGCGGCATATTCCGTGACGTATATATCTACACCACCGAAAAGGAATATATCCGTGACTTTGAAATTCACGCAGAGCCAGACGCACAGCTCCACGACGGATACCTCAATGTGACTGTAAAAACAAACGGCTCCTACGAGGGACTGAGCATAGATATGAATGTACTTGACCACGAGGGTGCAATGGTGGCACTGGACAGTCAGTATGCCAGCGAGGAGCACATCACCGAGATGAAAGCTATCGTAACCAATGTAAACCCGTGGAGCGCAGAAAAGCCGTATCTCTACACAGTGGTACTGACACTGAAAAACAACGGTGTGCCTATCGAGTATATTTCACAAAAGGTAGGCTTCCGCACAGTTGAAATCAAAGACGGCATAATCAGAATAAACGGCCGCCGTGTAGTATTCAAAGGTACTAACAGACACGAATTTGACTGTCACACAGGCAGATACATTGCCGAAGATGTTATGCGCCAAGACATAGAACTGATGAAGCAAAACAACATCAACGCAGTACGCACATCGCACTATCCAAACACGCCGAGATGGTATGAGCTGTGCGACGAATACGGACTCTATGTAATCGACGAAAACAATATGGAAACCCACGGCACAGGATGGTCAACCATAATCGGCTGTCCTCAGCTTCCCGGCTCTCGTCCCGAGTGGGAAAAAGCTTGTATGGAACGAATCAAGGCTCTCTATCACAGAGATAAAAACTACACCTGCGTAGTGAGCTGGTCACTGGGCAACGAATCTTTGGGCGGCGAAACCCCAAAGAAAATGTACAAATGGATAAAGAGCATCGACAAATCTCGCTTTGTTCACTTTGAGTGCTACAAAGCACCGGACGAAAAAGACATATCCGATGTGCAATCCAGAATGTACGCCCGTCCCGACGAATGTGAGGAATACGCATTATCCGGCAGAGACGGCAGACCGTTCATACTCTGCGAATACACTCACGCAATGGGCAACTCTTGCGGCTCCACAGACGAATACACTTCGCTGTGGGACAAATACGCTTGTCTGCAGGGCGGATTTGTGTGGGATTGGGTAGACCAAAGCATACTCACCAAAGACGAAAACGGAACAGAATATCTTGCGTACGGCGGCGATTTCGGCGAAAATCCTCACGACGGACATTTTTGTGGCAACGGACTGCTGTTCGGCGACAGAAAGGTTACACCGAAGCTGGCTGAAATCAAGAGACTGTACCAAAACATAGACATAAAAGCCATCGATGCCGAAAAGGGCATAATTGAGCTGTGGAACAAAAACCTGTTCAGCGACCTTAACGAGTACGAAATGTACTGGTGCCAATGCTCAGACAAGGGAATTTTCCGTGAAGGCACAGAAATAATAGACCTTGAGCCACAAGACAAAAAAGTTATCGACTTAGAGCTGAACAAAGTATCAAATGACGAATGTTATCTGAACATTGAATTCCGCACAAAAGATGACAATCTCTGGAGCAAGGCAGGTCATCAGGTGGCTAAGGCGCAGTTTGTAATCAACGAATTTGAAAACACCTATGACGAGCTTGAGGAGGATTTGCCTCTGTTGGTGGACGACACCTACGGCTCGCTGAGAATAATCAGCGACGACGCAATCATTCGCTTTGAGCGCAGAGAGCGCAATCAGCTGTACTCAATCAAGATAGGCAACGAAGAACTGCTACAACAGCCAATGAGACTGAACTTTTGGAGAGCGCTGACAGACAATGACAGAGGCTCAAGAGCAGGCAGCAGACTGGGCTGCTGGAGAGATGCAGGCGACACTCCCGGCATATTCAACAACACAAAGTGGCACATAGAAAACTATCAGATACTGGATGACGGCAAAAAGGTAGTAGTCACCGGCGGTGCAACAATATGCACACAGCCGGAGTCTAAAGCAGTAGTTATCTACACCATCACCTCAAAAGGTATTGGGATAGATATGCAGTTTATACCTAACTCGGAGCTGCCGGAAATTCCTGAGGTCAGTCTGCTGTTTGAACTGCCAAAGGATTTTGAAAACATAACATATCTCGGTGCAGGACCTGACGAAAACTATATCGACCGCAAAAATGCAGCCGACATAGGTCTGTACAACACCACTGTCAGCGATATGTGGGTAGACTATCTCAAGCCGCAGGAATGCGGAAACCGCACCGGCGTAAGATATGCAACTCTGGTGGGTGACAAGAAGGTATTTACCGTAGTGGCTGAGCCTGTTATGGAGCTGAATGCGTGTCACTGGCTGCCTAAAGAAATAGAAAATGTTTGGCACCAAAAAGACATGCCCGAATACAACAAAACGGTGGTACGCTGTATTGCAAGACAGCAAGGTATCGGCGGATATGACAGCTGGGGAGCACACTGCAACGAGAAGTACAAAAACAAGACAGACCGCACCTATAGACTCAAATTTCAAATTAGATTTTGATATGAGACAAAGTAACCGAATATGAGTCAAATTATTCTTGACAAAACAAAAGCCAAGTATTATATTTGTATATACATGAAAACAACTGAACGAATGTCTATTATTTAAACTACGTGTGAGAGAGGTAAGCAAAATGTCATTCAAAGAAAGTGTCACTAATGTGGCAGTAGAATGGGCAATAAAATACGCCCGTAAGGATTTTGACCGCAATGCGCCGAGAATCCTCAAATTAGTCGAAAAGGCTGATGTAAAAAAAGTAAACCGTTCTACCTACGCAGGACTGCACAAGGTTATGGACGATCCTAATAATAACTGGATGAAATTTGCAAAAGATATTATTTGCAACACAGACGAACACATAATCAAAAAGATTGTTCCGCCGCTGCTGAACATAGCTATCAACAGCTACACAAAGCGTATGGAAAGCATCGAAAAATACGGCTGTAACGTACCGTGGGCTATCCTTATGGACCCAACAGCAGCCTGCAACCTGCACTGTACCGGATGCTGGGCAGCAGAATACGGTCACACAAGCAGCCTGTCCTATGATGATTTGGCAAGAATCATCCGTCAGGGCAAGGAGCTGGGTACATATATGTACCTCTACACCGGCGGCGAGCCTACTATGAGACGCAAGGACCTTATGCGTCTGTGCCGTGAAAATCCGGACTGCGCATTCCTCAGCTTTACTAACGGAACACTTATCGACGACAGCTTTGCCGACGAAATCAGAGAAGTGGGCAACTTCTATCCTGCATTCTCTATCGAGGGCTACGAGGAAGAAAATGACTTCCGCCGTGGCGAAGGCACCTTCAAGCGTTGCACAGCTGCTATGAAGAGACTTAAGGACAGAGGTGTACCGTTCGGTGCATCCCTCTGCTACACAAGCAAGAACACCGATGTACTCGCATCAGACGAATATATGGATTGGCTTATCGAGCAGGGCGTTAAGTTCGCTTGGTTCTTCACCTATATGCCTACAGGCAACGGTGCCGTAACCGACCTTATGGTCAGCCCCGAGCAGAGAGCACTTATGTACAAAAAGATGCACGAGTGGAGAAAGACAAAGTCAATCTTTGCTCTGGACTTCTGGAACGACGGCGAATATGTACAGGGTTGTATCGCAGGCGGTCGTCACTACTTCCACATCAACTCTAACGGTGACTGTGAGCCTTGTGCTTTTGTTCACTATTCAAATGTAAACATCAAGAATGTATCCGTACTGGAAGCATTGCAGAGCCCGCTGTTTATGGCATACAAGCGTAATCAGCCGTTCTCAAACAATATGCTCCGTCCTTGTCCGGTACTCGACAACCCGGGCGCTATCAGCAAGATGGTAGCAGAAACAGGTGCATACTCCACAGAGATGCAGCATCCGGAAACTGCAAATGAGCTGTTCGACAAGACTGTCGAGCACGCAAAGGCATGGAAGGTAAAGGCTGACGAGCTGTTCGACCGTGACAAATTCATCGCTAAGCACGTTAAGGACGAAAATATGTACAACTACGAAATTGACGACAGCGAGAGAGAATTCAAGGAATTTGAAAAAACCGAAGAAGAATAAAAACAATATATAAAAATTAGGGGGCATATCTGATGATATGCCCCCCTGAGTCATTTATAAAAACGGAGAAAATTATGTTTGGTTTTGCAAAAAAGGGAAAAATAGAATACATAATAGCCGGTCTCGGAAATCCCGGAAAGAAGTATGAGAGCACAAGACACAACGCCGGATTTATGGCGATGGACCTGCTGGCTGAGAAAGAAAATTTTGAATACAAAAAAACAAAATTTCATGCACTCATAGCCGATGAAGTAATAGACGGCACACGCTGTCTGCTGATGAAACCGCAGACAATGATGAACAACAGCGGCGAGGCGATAATGGAGGCTGCCGAATACTATAACATACCAAACGAGAATATAATAATACTGTATGATGACATAAGTCTGGATGTAGGCAAGACGAGAATCAGACGCAAAGGCTCGGCAGGCGGACACAACGGCATAAAGAGCATCATCTCCTGCATCAGCGGAGAGGATTTTCCGAGGGTAAAAATCGGCGTGGGCAAAAAGCCCAATCCACAATACGATTTGGCCGCCTGGGTTTTGGGCAATTTTCCCAAAGAACAACAAGAAGATTTGGGCAAAGCGCTGAAAAACGCAATAGAAGCGGCAAAGCTGATAACAAAGGGCAAAACCGAAAAGGCAATGAACCTGTACAACTCGTAACATAATGGGAGAAATATATGTCCTGTTTTTCTAACATACTAAAAAAGAGCAATGAATTTTGCGAGCTCGACTCGGCTGTCGCCACACTCAATGCACCTACGGGAGCGGTGGGACTGCCTGACATAAACAAAGTGCTCACCGTACACGCACTGTGCAAGGAGCAAGGCAAAAAAGCATTTATACTCACACCCGACGAAGCAAGTGCAGTCAGATTTTACGAAAATCTGAGTCAAATGCAGGAGGGCGTACTGCTGTACCCAAAGAGAGAATTTACTTTTCTCGAGGTGGAGGGCATCAGCCGTGAGTACGAGCAGCTCCGACTGGGCGTGCTAAAAAAAATAATAGCTGGCAACTACACTGCCGTAATCGCCTCGGTGGGAGCAGCGGTACAAAAGACCATGCCGCCCAACGCACTGAAGGAGCGTTCATTCACCATCACCACAGGAGAAGAAATCAGCATAGACGAAACGGTTGAAAAGCTGATAAAAGCAGGCTATTCCCGATTTGACCAAGTAGACGGAACGAGCCAATTTTCTGTCCGTGGCGGACTGATAGACATTTTTTCGCCCGGCAGTGACGAGCCGGTGAGAATAGAGCTGTGGGGTGACACCGTAGACAGCATAACCTCATTCGATATAGCCACACAGCGCAGGTCGGATATGGTAGACAAGATAGATATTATTCCTGCCACCGAGGTACTGTTCACAACCAAAGAGGAGCAGGCTAAGCGTATAGACGCTCTCGCCTCTACACTAAAAGGGAAAGCGATAAAAGCAAGAGAAAAGCTCTATGCCGACAGCGAAAAGCTGAAGCAAGGGCTTAATCTCCACTGCAACGACAAGTATCTGCCTTTGGCTTATGATTCTGACGGGCTGTTTGACTATGCCGACGGACTGCTATTTTCCTGCGAAAGTGCAAAAATAAAAGAAAAGCTGCTCAATCAGACAAAAATAGCCGCCGAGGAGCTGAAATGGATGCTCGACGACGGTGTACTGTGCAAAGGGATAGACAAATTTTCGCTGGACTTCAACGACTTATGTAATCAATATGAAAAGCACAAAGCAATCTATCTTGACAGTATGCCGAGAGGCAGCTTTGACACGCCGGTGGGACACCTTGCCAACTTTGTGTGCCAAAGCTCAAATGTGTGGTCGGGAACGCTGTCACAGCTAAATGACGAACTGTTCCCACTGCTCAAGACAGGCTATGCGGTATGTATTATGGCAGGCACCTCTCGTGCCGGCAAGGCTTTGGCATACGACATAAACGAAATGGGCTTTAATGCAATATTCTGCGAAAAGCGTCCCAACGAGTTCCAAAAAAACACGGTCACTGTATTGACCGGAACGCTGTCCGCAGGTTTTCAGCTCAGCGGCGTAAAGTTTGCGCTGATAACCCACGCAAAGACCAACCAAGCCAAAAAGAAGCACAAAAAGGTGTCATCAAAGGACGCCATACACTCTCTAGATGAGCTGACTGTAGGTGACTACATAGTCCACAATGTACACGGAATAGGCATATTCGAGGGTATTCAACAGTTGGATATTCAAGATGTACGCAAGGACTATATCAAAATAAGCTACGCAAAAGGCGACACGCTCTATGTGCCTGTAACACAGCTGGATTTGGTATCAAAATATATAGGGCCAAAAGATGACTCAAAGGTAAAAATCACACGACTGGGCTCGGGAGATTGGCAAAAAGCTAAGGCTAAAGTCTACGCCTCGGTTCAGGATATGGCAAAGGAGCTGATAGCGCTCTACGCAAAGCGAATGAGCACAAAGGGCTACCAATTTTCTGCCGACACGGATATGCAGAGAGACTTTGAGCTGAGATTTGAATATGAAGAAACCGAGGATCAGCTCCGCTGTGCAGACGAAATTAAGGGCGATATGGAAAAGCCTGCGCCTATGGACAGACTTCTGTGCGGTGATGTAGGATTCGGCAAAACCGAGGTTGCTCTCCGTGCCTGCTTCAAATGTATAGGCGACGGAAAGCAATGCGCCATACTCGTGCCCACAACGGTGCTGGCAATGCAGCACTTTCAGACTGCTATGAAAAGGCTGGAGCCGTTCCCCGTCAGAGTAGAAATGCTGTCGAGATTTGTGTCACCGGCTAAACAAAAGCAAGTGCTGGAGGATTTGGCAGAGGGCAAAATCGACCTGCTTGTAGGCACACACCGAATCATCAGCAAGGATATAAAATTCAAAGATTTAGGTCTTCTTGTAGTAGATGAAGAACAAAGATTCGGCGTGGCGCAAAAAGAAAAAATAAAAGAAAAATTTCCAAGAGTAGATGTGCTGACGCTGTCGGCTACACCTATACCACGAACACTGAATATGGCAATGAGCGGTATCAGAGATATGTCGCTGCTGGAGGAAGCACCCGGCGACCGCAGACCTGTACAGACATATGTGGTTGAATACGACTTCGGAATTCTCGTGGAGGCTATGGAAAAAGAGATGGCACGAGGCGGTCAGTGCTACTATCTCCACAACAATATCGACACCATAGACCATATGGCAGTCCAAATCAAAAAAGCGATACCCGACGCAAGAGTGGGCGTGGCTCACGGCAGAATGAGTGAGGAACAGCTCAGCGATGTGTGGGAGGACCTAATCAACGGTGAGATAGATATACTCGTCTGCACCACGATAATAGAAACAGGTGTGGATGTGTCAAATGTAAACACGCTGATAATCGAAAATGCAGACAGAATGGGACTGGCACAGCTGCACCAAATCCGAGGCAGAGTAGGCCGTTCCTCTCGCAGAGGCTACGCATACTTTACCTTCACTCGAGGAAAAGAGCTGAGCGAAATTGCCACAAAGCGACTTGAGGCAATAAGAGAATACACAGAGTTTGGCTCCGGCTTTAAAATCGCAATGCGAGATCTCGAAATCCGTGGCGCCGGCTCACTGCTCGGCAACAAACAGCACGGTCATATGGAGGCTGTGGGATACGATATGTACCTAAAACTGTTAGAAGAAGCCGTGGCAGAAGAAAAGGGCGAAAAGGAGCACGACGAAAAGGAAAGAGAATGTCTGATAGACCTTCCTATAGATGCGAGCATACCGAACGAATACATTTCTTCCACACCGCAAAGGCTGTCTATGTACAAAACTATCGCCGCCATACGCACCGATGCAGACGCAAACGATGTATATGACGAATTGACGGACCGATTCGGCGTACCGCCGGCAGAGGTTTACGGTCTGGTAGACATTGCACTGCTGCGTAACAAGGCGCAGGCTCTCGGTATTTTTGAAATAAAACAAAGAGGCACCGCCATAAACTTTTACCCCGATGATGTAAAGGTAGAATATCTTGTGGCGCTGAACGAAAAAATGAGAGGCAGGGCAAAATTCACCTCTGCCAAAAAGCCGTACATCTCCGTCACAATAACGGGTGAGACACCGCTTGACACCGTTCGTGAAACCTTGAATATTTTGGAAAATGCAAAAAAAGAATAAAAATATACACCTTGGTTAATACTTTAACCGAGGTGTTATTTATGTCTACATCAAAATCCAACAAAAAAGAAAATAAAAATGTAAAGGCGCTGTTTTCGGTAATCTGCCTGTGCATAATTGCGCTGGGACTAATTGTATATTTTTCGGCTAACACAAAGGACAGCAAAAAGCACGACACGGTGAACGAAAACACTACCGTGACGGAAACCACAGACGCACAGCACGCAGTGACTGTGACCGAAACCACAACAAAAGCGACCACAAAAAAGAAGAAAAAAACCACAAAGCCGTCCACTATGGAAAACAACAAAAACAATACGCCCTACAAAAGCTATTACACATATCCTCTGACAGAAGCAATCTCAAAGGGCTACAGCGAGGAACTGCAATACAATGATGTGATGGGTGACTACAGGGCACACGCCGCTGTAGATTTTTCCGGCAAAGAGGGCGACACCGTGCAGGCAATCAACGACGGTCTGGTGACCAGCGTTTATACCGACAATCTATACGGTCAGGTAGTCCAAATTGACCACGGCGGAAAGCTGATAGGAATATACTGCGGTCTGGAGAGCGTTAGTGTAAAGGCCGGTAAATATGTATCTATCGGCGACAAAATCGGAACACTGGGCAAAGTGCCCTGCGAATCCTCGGAGGGAGCACATCTGCACCTGATAACAAAATATGACGGCAAGACGGTAAATCCTCTGGATGTAATGAGCAAAACCGAATAGAAAAATACGGCAAAGGTTGTGCGACCTCTGCCGTATTTTTTTGTTATTTATCCACCACTACATTGTCGGGATTATATGAACTGTCAAGCACTTTTATAGCCGCCTCAGTAGAGGACGGAATTGTCTTCAGCTTATCGCTGTCGGCAGACTTAGTCTGTAAATAGGTGACAGAATAGTCAGTGTCATAGGTCTCCTCGCCGTCAAAAAACGGAACAGCGAAGCCGTGCTTAAAAGTAAAACTCTCCTTAGACACCTGAGTGTCGTCAAAATAGTATCGAGTATAGCCGTATCTGCGCTGATAAAACGCCTTTTGCTCCGGCTCAAAGGCAGTACCGTTAAAGCTCAAAATCTTTGAAGTGGCAGAAACAACTCTGCCGTACTCCTCTACGATGAAATCGTTAGAGCACCAATAATACTTTTTGCCGTCCTGCTTTGTGACAAAGTAGACATCGGTATCATTATTGAGCTTGTTGGACAAGCCCTCATCATAGTACACTTGGAAGGCGGTACTGCCATTCCAAGTATATATGCTGCAAAAATACTTATCTACAGCGCCTGCAATATAGTTGCCGTCAGAATCCTCTTTGCGCTGGCTGACAGTCCTGCGATAAACGGTCAAAAGCTCGTCTGTACCGTCGCCGTCAAAATCCATAAGCTTAACTACAGCGAGGCCGTCAATATATGCCTTATCGCCCTTGTCCACAAATTTTGCGACACCGAACTTTTGGTTCAAATCACGGACAATATCATAATATGCGCCTTTCAAATTGCCCTTGTTACTCGTCTCAGTGACAGTCTTTTCCTCATCGGAGGTAAAGGAGTCTATTGCAGTGGCTACGGAGTCTGAGGTGTTATATGCCGCAGTCTCACGGAGAACAGCCATTCTTATACGCTCAAAGTCATCTGTGTTCTTCTTTTTGCCCACAAAAAAAGTATCGGACACGATATCGTATGTGCAAGTGTCGTCTTTTTTGAACTTATTACCCTTTAGGGCATATAGGGTAACCTTAGTCACATCTTTTTCGTCATGCTTGCCGATATAATATTTGCCGTGATGGTAGTAAAGGGTGGTCCAAATATCGTCCTTTTCGTCATCGGTTTGGTACATAGAATCCTTGTACATCAGGCCGAACTTCTTGCCCTGAAATCCCCAAACCTCTACAAAATATTTGTTGTTGTCATTATATCCTAAGAGCAGCTCACTCTTTCCGTCGCCGTCAAAATCCACCTCACGGACCAGACACAAACCGGTGAGACGATAGCCGCTGACACCGTATGTATCGAGATTTTCGTAGCTGCAATTTCCGTACTCGCCGACATATTTTGTGCAAATCTTGCCGGCGTTCACATCGAACTCCTGCTCACGCTTATTCTCGCTACCGATGGATACCATAAAACTGATAACTGCCACAAGAATAATGACAACGGCAACGAACAGACACATCTGCAGTGCTAATTTTTTAGGCTCAAACTTCCGTTCTTCCTCAAACTTTTCTTCGCTCTGCTTAGCTATAGCAACGGCAACACGCTTGGTTTTGCCTGCAAATTTCTTAATATCACGGGACAGCTTTTCTTCCGCCTCGTGCACGGTGCCGCTATGATTGTTTTTGCTGTGACTGTGATTGTGCTCAGCTTTTTTTCTGACCGGCTTTTCGATATTTTCGTCGTCAAAATAGTTGTAGCGCTTCTTCACATCGGCACCTCCCTTTTGTCACATTTTCATCATTCTACCACATATGACAAAAATAAGCAAGCAACATATTATATATCCCTCAGGCAGTCTCAAAACTCGGTGCAAATCAGCTTTTTGCAATCGGGATAAGAATAGTCCCATCTGTCCGTGTGACTGCCGGAGACGAAGTACCTAAGCTCCTTTGGGTGACGCTCAATGTCAAAACTCTCTACTATGACCAGCTTTATTTTCATTTTTTCGGGAATAATGGATTTTACAAAAACAGACACGGCCTGCCCTACCTCCACATCATATCCCGGCTCTGCAAGTCCTGCCAAATTGGGCATAAGCTCCACAAATACGCCATACTCCTCAAGACTGCGGACTACTCCCGTAACGGTTTCGCCCACAGAAAACAGGGCGGCATTTTCGCACCAAGTTCCCAAAAGCTCCTTTAGCGAAAAAGTCAGTTTTTCCGGTTCTCTCTTTCGGAGAACAGCCTTTATTTTTTCGCCCGGATACAATCGCTCCGAGGGGTGATTGATGCGTGACACGGACAGCATATCAATGGGGATAAGAGAATTTATACCTGCTCCAATGTCAATAAAAGCACCGAACTGCTCCAAATGAGTAACAACAGCGTCGATAACATCGCCCTGTCGAAGAGTATCTATACAGTCTCGCATACACTCCAGCTGTACCATCCGACGAGAAAGAATGGCAGACACCAAGCCGCTGTCATCACGGTGGAAGCCGATAATCTTAAAGCACACGGTCTTGCCCACCTTTGAGATAAGAGCAATGTCACGGACTGTACCCTCACGGATACCGAGTGCGCCCTCCTCTCGTGGAATTATGCCTCTCACTGCGCCCAAGTCTATATGTAGGTTGTGACCTCGGTCGCAGAGCAAAACTTTGCCCTCCACGACTTCGCCGCTTTTCATTGCCACCTTAACCTCCTCTGCCGAGGCAAAAGTTTTTGTAAGTCGGGGATTAGTGCCTTCGGGATAATAAATCATAAAATTCATTCCTTTTTTACTACAAAAATTCGTACTTAATAATATGAGTCGAAGGCGTTATTTATGTTGATAACAGCATAAAATAGTGATATAATGTATTAGATTAAAAATGACAGCGGTGAGAAAATGAACATTCAAGTAGGAGACAAAATAACTATGAAAAAGCCACACCCCTGCGGCTGCAAGGAATTCTCCGTACTCAGAGTCGGAATAGATTTCAAAATCAAGTGCGAGGGCTGCGGCAGAGAAGTAATGGTTCCCCGTAGCAAGCTGGAAAAGAATATAAAGGGCATAAACCTTTAGCAACGAAGTGCAAAAATACAACAATCAGGAGGGAACACAATGTTTGAAAAATTACAAGAGGTAGAAAAAAGATACGAAGAAGTGAACGAGCTTATCTGCAAGCCGGAGATTATCGCCGACATGGAGCAGTACACAAAGCTGATGAAAGAGAACAAACATCTTGAGCCGGTAGTAGAGAAGTTCAGAGAATACAAAAAGACAAAGAAAACCTACGAGGAGTCCAAAGAATTGCTGGGTGACAGCAGTCTGGACGACGACTTTGCCCAAATGGTAAAAGAAGAATTTGAGCAGAGCAAGGAGGATTTGGACAGAATCAACGAGGAGCTGAAAGTATTGCTTCTCCCTCGTGACCCTAACGACGACAAGAATGTTATTATCGAAATCCGTGGAGGAGCCGGCGGCGAGGAGTCGGCACTGTTCGCAGGAGTGCTGTACAGAATGTACAGTATGTATGCCGAATCAAAAGGCTTTAAGACAGAGGTGTTGTCTGCCAGCGAAACAGGTTTGGGCGGATATAAGGAAATCAGCTTCAGTATCAGCGGAGACGGTGCATACAGCCGATTCAAATTTGAGAGCGGCGTTCACAGAGTACAGCGTGTACCCGAGACCGAAAGCCAGGGCAGAATCCACACATCGACCACCACGGTAGCTGTACTGCCGGAGGCTGACGACATAGATTTTGAAATAAACGAAAAGGATTTGCAGATAGACACCTTCCGCTCCAGCGGTGCAGGCGGTCAACATATCAACAAAACATCATCGGCTATCCGTATCACCCACATACCCACGGGAACAGTGGTAGAGTGCCAGGACCAAAGATCACAGCACCAAAACAAAGAAAAGGCTATGATGGTGCTCCGTGCGAGACTGTACGACGCCGAAAAGGCTAAGCACGATGCCGAAATCGCAGGCGAGCGCAAGGCACAGGTGGGCACAGGCGACAGGTCGGAGCGTATCCGCACCTACAACTACCCACAGGGCAGAGTGTCAGACCACAGAATCAATCTCACTCTATACAAGCTCGAGCAGATACTCAACGGAGATTTGGACGAGCTTATCGACGCACTTATTACTGCAGACACGGCAGAAAAGCTAAAGGCGTCGGGAGAGGAATAAGTCACAAATGGAGACTAAATTATTTTCCACTGCCAAAAGCGATATAGCCGAGGCAGGCAGGATACTTGCCGACGGCGGTTTGGTTGCATTTCCCACGGAGACTGTGTACGGTCTGGGTGCGAACGCACTGAACGAGCAGGCAGTAAAGAACATATACATAGCTAAGGGCAGACCCAGTGACAACCCGCTGATAGTCCATATCGCAAAAAAAGAGGACATCGTACCTTTGGTGCAAGAGGTTACGCCTAATGCTAAGGCACTGATGGACGCATTTTTCCCGGGTCCGCTGACTATAATACTCAACAAAAGCGACAAAATAAACAAGACCGTGTCCGGCGGTTTGGACACGGTGGCAATCCGTATGCCCGAAAACAAAGTAGCCAACGCACTGATAGCAGCGGCAGGAGTACCCATTGCGGCACCGAGTGCAAACACCTCCGGTCTGCCGTCACCCACCAGAGCAAAATATGTTATAGATGATATGATGGGCAAAATAGACGGAATAATGGACGGCGGCGACTGCAAGTTCGGTGTGGAGTCCACAGTAATAACTTTGGCAGGCGAAACACCTGTTCTTCTTCGTCCGGGCGCAATAACAAAAGAGATGATAGAGTCTGTAATAGGCGAAATCACCGTGGCTCCGGCTGTGCTGGAGGGAATGAAAAACGACGAGGTGGCGGCGTCACCGGGAATGAAATACAAGCACTACGCACCAAAGGCAAGAGTTGTAATCGTAAACGGTACAAAAAAGCAGTACGAAAACTTTGTAAACTCAAGGAAAAACGCCTTTGCTCTGTGCTTTGAGGACGACGATATCACTATACCTCACATCACCTACGGCAAGGCTGACGACGATTTGTCTCAGGCGAGAGAGCTTTTTGACGCCCTCCGTGAGTTAGACGAAAATGGAGCAAAAAAAGTGTATGCCCATATTCCTCACAAGGACGGTGTTGGAATGGCTGTGTACAACCGCCTTATCAGAGCGGCGGCATTCAACATAATCGACCTGACAAAAACATATACCATCGGTCTCACCGGTCAAACCGGCGCAGGCAAAAGCTATGTGTGCAAAAAACTGCAAAGCCGTGGCTTTTCTGTAATAGACTGTGACGAGGCGGTAAAGAATATATACGAGAGCAACTCTGCCCTTGCCGAAAAGCTGGCATCAATATTCGGTGACGAAATATTGGCAGACGGCAAAATCGACAAGAAAGCTCTGGGCAGGATAGTATTTTCCGACAGCGAAAAATTGAAAAAGCTGAACGAAACAGTGCACCCATATGTTATGGCAGAATGTGCAAAAGAGGCGACTTTTCCCTGTGTGCTCGATGCACCGCAGCTGTTTGAGGCAGGAGCAGAAAAGGACTGCTACAAAACGGTGGCAGTGCTGGCAAATGAAGAAACACGGCTGAAGCGAATACTCACAAGAGACGGAATAACCGCCGACGAGGCAAAAAAGCGTATGAACAGTCAGCACAGCGAGGAATTTTTTATTTCTCACTGCGACTGCGTGATATACAACGATAACGACGATATTGACGCCCAAACGGATAAGCTGTTGGACGAAATATTATAAGAAACTCTATAATTTCAGAAAGGATGTTTTTTATGAGTGAAGAAACAAAAGAGCTGAAAAAGATGCTCTTTAACGAAAAGAAAAACGGCTACGACTTCTTTGACGAAAACGAGCTGGAAACCTGCTATGACTTTTGTGAGGGCTACAAAGGATTTTTGGCAGAAAACAAAACCGAGCGTGAGTTCGCACAGTCTGTATTAGAGCTTGCGCAGGGCGAAAAGTTTGTAGAATTTGACAAATTCGGCGCACCGCTGCAGCCCGGCGAAAAGGTATATTACTTCAACAGAGGCAAGTCAATTATCCTCTGTGTAAAAGGCCGCAGACCTGTATCCGAGGGTGTAAGAATAAGTGCCGCTCACATAGACTCACCTCGTCTTGACCTAAAGCAATGCCCTGTATATGAGCAGGAGGGCGTAGGCTACTTCAAAACTCACTACTACGGCGGAATCAAAAAGTATCAGTGGACTGCACTCCCGCTGTCTCTCCACGGCAAAATCTGCAAGGCAGACGGCAGTGAGATAACAGTAAAAATCGGTGAAGAACCAAGCGAACCAAAGTTCTGCATCACCGACATTTTGCCACACCTCTGCGGCGAACAGATGGCACGCAAGACTAACGAAATAGTAAAGGGCGAAGAACTGAATGTACTCATAGGCTCCCGTCCGTTCAAAGATGATGATGAAAGCGAGAGAATCAAGCTCTATCTGCTTAAGCTCCTCAACGACAAATACGGCATTGTGGAGCAGGATTTCTTATCGGCTGAGCTTGAACTTGTACCGGCACTGAGCGTGGACGACATTGGCTTTGACCGCAGTATGATAGGCGGCTACGGCCACGACGACAAGGTTTGCAGCTATCCGGCTATGCAAGCTATATTCAGCATAGAGGGCGCACCGGAATACACCGCCATTACCGTACTCACCGACAAGGAGGAGACAGGTTCCGACGGAAATACCGGTCTCCGCTCATCTTATTTGAAATACTTTATCGAAGATTTGGCTCGTTTGGAGGGTTGCGAGGGCAGAGATGTATTGTCTAACTCAAAATGTCTCTCTGCCGATGTTAATGCGGCTTATGACCCAACATGGTCTTTTGCTTACGAAAAGAATAACGCTTCTTTCATCAACAAGGGCGTATGCGTGACTAAGTTCACCGGAGCAAGAGGAAAGGGCGACACCTCTGACGCAAGTGCCGAATACTGCGGATGGGTACGCAGACTTCTGGACCAAAACCATGTTCTCTGGCAGACCGGCGAGCTGGGCAAGGTTGACGGAGGAGGCGGCGGAACAGTCGCTATGTATATCGCCAATATGGATGTGGACACTATCGATGTGGGTGTGCCTGTACTCTCTATGCATGCACCGTACGAGGTAGTCAGCAAGATAGATGTCTACAGCGCATACAAAGCTTTCCTCACTTTCTTCACAAAGTAAAATAAGAATACAGAAAAAACAGTCTCACTGCGGAGACTGTTTTTTTCATATTAAATGCAGAATTTATGATTTCCGATTTCTTTTATGACCGTGCGGGAGTGCATAAATTTGTCACTTGTTTTGGCGGCATTAAAATAATATACGGCACCGCCGGAGGGGTCCCATCCGTTCAGTGCATCACGGGCGGCACGCTTGCTTGACTCTGCCACGGGAGCATACCAATTTGAGTCATTAACACAGGAAAATGCACCTTTTTGGTACACCACTCCCGACAGAGAGTCCGGAAAATCGGGATGTGCCACACGATTGAGAATAACTGCACCCACGGCTACCTGCCCCTCATAGCTTTCGCCTCTCGCCTCGGCAGAGATAACCTTAGCCAGCAGCTCCACATCCGCATCTGTATAGCCTGTATTGTTACTGCCGCCGGAGCTTCCGCCTAAGCCCAAATACAACAGTGTTTTGCTGCCGCAAATTCCGTCGGCTGTAATGCCGCAATTTTTTTGAAATGCCGTAACCGCTTTTTTTGTGCCGGTGCCGTAAACACCGTCCACAGAGCCGTTATAATATCCGAGACTTTTCAGCTTTTGCTGTACCTTTTTTACCTCTGCTCCGGAGGAACCCAGCTTCGACACAACCGCAGTCAGTGAGGAGGTGCCGCTCACCGCCATACTCCATATACCTGTGCCGACACACATAGCAACTACCACCGACAAAAACAGAGCAGCAGCCTTTTTTGCATATTTTTTCATAATAATCACCCTTACTATTTTTTTACGCTTACAACAAATTATTCAGTATAAATGCCGTGGCTGTGCCTGCACCGAGTCCGAGAGCAAGATAAGCGAGCGAGCGGACAAACTGTCGCAGACTCCTCTTTTGGCGGGGAGGCTTTTGGTTCACCGATGAAAAGCGCTTTGCCTCATCTCTCAGCTTTTTTTCGTCAAAGCCGTTAGGCGTAGGGCGGACAAAAAAGATAATTTTTTCAAAATACGGAGAGTCGGTATCGCTGACCTCGAGTATCTGTTTGTTTACACCTTTAAGCATAGAAAAATTCCTTTCAAAATTATACAAATAGTGTTTGTTTTTTGGGTAAAAAATATTCCTTTTTCCTTTGTCGAAATTTGTTAATTTTGAGCAACATTTACCCCTTGACAAAGGGTGAGTATAACGATTTGTATTATCCACAGCGGAAAAGCCCATTGTGGAAAACTCTGTGGAAAATGTTTAAAAGTACCCCTGAAAAGGGTATAAAATAGCCATTTTCGGTGTTGAAAACCTTATTTTTACTTTGGATTGATTACTTTTCAACATTTTACACATAGTTTTCAACAGTAACAATTAGTAATATTTTTTTGTTGAAATTGCTATTTTTAACTTTAACTCTTGACACAAAAATGGTATAATCTTTTTTAATACAGACAGTGAAATTTCGGAGCAAAACGATAATGAAAATTACAGAAAAAAACGGCGACATTTTTGTCACCCCCGTTGAGTGCTTTGACTTGGATTTGACGCTGGACTGCGGTCAGGCATTCAGATGGAAAAAAAACGAGGACGGCTCATACACCGGAGTGGCAAAAAATCACCCCCTGACTCTCAAAAAAGAGGGTGACACTCTGATACTGAAAAATACCGACAAGAATATTTTTGACACCTTTTGGAAAAATTATTTTGATTTGGACAGAGATTACAAAAAAATCTGCGACAAGCTGAAAGAGGACAAGCTCCTCAGCTCCACCATAGACGAATACTATGGCATAAGGATACTGAATCAGGACAGCTGGGAGGCTCTGTGCTCATTTGTAATCAGTCAGCAAAACAATATAAAGAGAATTAAGCTGATTATCGACCGACTTTGCAATGCGTACGGCGATGACTTGGGCAACGAGCTGTACTCTTTTCCTACAGCAAAAAGACTGTCAAAACTGAGCGAGGACGACTTTAACGCTTTGGGCTGCGGCTATCGCTCAAAATATCTGGAAAGACTTTCCAAAGGGGTTGCCTCCGGCGAAATTAATCTAAAAGCAATAAAAAAGCTCCCTCTCGAACAAGCGAAAAAGGAGCTGAAAAGCATCTACGGAGTGGGCGAAAAGGTGGCTAACTGTGCACTGCTGTTCGGAATGGGCTACTACAGTGCCTTTCCGCTGGATGTATGGATGAAAAGAGTTATGGAATACTATCCCGACGGGCTGCCAAAATGTTTTGAGGGCTACGAGGGAATAGCACAGCAATACCTGTTCCACTGGGCAAGAAACAATCTGTAAAGGAAAAATATATGCAAAAACTATTCATAGACTACACACCCGAAAAAAATATTATACTGGACGGCGAGGAGGCACGCCATATCGCAAAATCACTGCGTATGAAGGTGGGCGATATGCTGACCGTCACCGACGGCAGCGGCGAGGACTACGGCTGCCTAATCACCCAAATCACAAAAGACACGGTGACTCTGGAGGTGTGTTACAAGCAGGCAAACGGCAGCGAGCCGAGCTGCAAAGTAACCATATATCAAGGTGTGCCAAAGAGCACAAAGACAGAGGATATTATCCAAAAATGCGTGGAGCTGGGCGTATACAGAATTGTGCCCACTTTGACGAAAAGGAGCGTCAGCCGCCCTGATGAGAAGTCGGCGAGCAAAAAAAATCAGCGCTACAAAAAAATAGCATTAGAGGCGGCACAACAAAGCGGCAGAGGAATTATACCCGAAATCAGTCCCCAAACCACACTGAAACAAGCATTGGCAGAGGACAGTGCTAATAAAAAAATCGTATTTTATGAGGGTGGCGGCGACAAGCTGAAAGACATAATCTCTCCCGACGATGACAAGGTATCAATATATATCGGTCCCGAAGGCGGATTTGAACCGGAGGAAGTAGAGGCGATAGTTTCAGCCGGAGGACGCCGGGCTACTCTCGGTCCACGCATACTGCGGACACAGACCGCACCGGTAGCGGCACTGACTGCAATAATGCTGCTGACGGACAATATGTAAACTAACCTGTTGACAAATCACCGTGACGATGTATATAATATAGGTACAAAATATTTCGGGGCGAGGTGCAATTCCTCACCGGTGGTACAGTCCACGACCTGCGAGAGCAGCTGATTCGGTGCAATTCCGAAACCGACGGTTACAGTCCGGATGAGAGAAATATACTATATACCTGCTGTGTTTGTGCAGGAAAATAGCAAATACACCCCGATACCGTGAGTATCGGGGTTTCTCTTTTGCCTCCCCGGCAAGAAGGAGATTATTATGAAAACAAACACAACCAAATCACACAGCACAACAAAAACAAGGCTCATATGCGGCTGCGGTATGCTCGCTGCGGCGGCGACTGCACTGCAATATTTGGAGATACCGAGCCCTGTCAACTTTATTGCACTGGATTTTTCCGACCTGCCGGCACTGATGGGTGCCTTTGCCTACGGCCCTGTGGCAGGTGTGCTGATAGAGCTGATAAAAAATATCATTCACTTGGCTGTCAGCAAAAGCGGATATGTGGGTGAGCTGTCAAACTTCATATTAGGCGCAATATTCACCGCCACAGCCGGAATAATCTACAAAAACAAAAAGACTAAAAAGGCGGCAATAATCGGCGGAACAGTGGGAGCACTGCTTATGGCACTGGTAAGCTGGCCCTCCAACTATTTTATCGTATATCCGTTTTATTACAACTTTATGCCAAAGGCAACGGTGCTGAGCATGTACCAAGATGTGTTTAGAGTAAACAGCATTGAGGCGGCGCTGGTGATATATAACATTCCGTTCACCTTCATAAAAGGAATGATAAGCGTGATAATAACCCGATTCATATACAAACCGCTGTCGCCTATTCTGCACGGCCGTGAAAAATAAAAAAGCCATAATTTTTGGGTTGCTATTTGAACCAAATTGTAATATAATACAGGTGTATGGGCAAATAGGCTTTGCTTATGCCCAAAATCTAAATTATAGGAGATAAAAATTATGCCATTAGTTACTACTACAGAAATGTTCAAAAAGGCATACGAAGGCGGCTATGCAATCGGCGCTTTCAATGTAAACAACATGGAAATTGTACAGGGTATCACAAGAGCAGCAAAGAAGCTTGAGGCTCCCGTTATCCTTCAGTGCTCGGCAGGTGCAAGAAAATATGCATCTCACAACTATCTCGTTGCTATGGTAAAGGCTGCTGCAGAGGAGACAGGTCTCCCTATCGCACTTCACCTTGACCACGGTCCTGACTTTGAAACCTGTAAGGACTGCATCGACGGCGGTTTCACCTCTGTTATGATCGACGGTTCTTCTCTCCCGTACGAAGAGAATATTGCAGTAACAAAGAAGGTAGTAGAATACGCACATGCTCACGGCGTTGTTGTTGAGGGTGAACTCGGTACTCTCGCCGGTGTAGAGGACGATGTAAAAGTAGATGCAGACAACGCATCTTACACAAGACCCGAAGAAGTTTATGACTTTGCTACACGCACAGGCGTTGACTCACTCGCTATCGCAATCGGTACTTCTCACGGTGCATATAAGTTTAAGCCCGGTCAGAAGCCACAGCTCAGATTCGACATTCTCGAAGAGGTAGGCAAGCAGCTTCCTAACTTCCCAATCGTACTCCACGGTGCATCTTCCGTAAATCAGGAGCACATTAAGATGATCAACCAATACGGCGGCGAAATGCCTGATGCTATCGGTATCCCTGAGGATATGCTCAGAGAGGCTGCATCTATGGCTGTCTGCAAAATCAATGTAGACTCCGATATTCGTATCGCTATGACTGCTGCTATCAGAAAGCACTTCTGCGAGAACCCATCTCACTTTGACCCTCGTCAATATCTTAAACCTGCAAGAGACCTTATCGAAGAGGTTGTTGCTCACAAGATTGATGTTGTATTCGGTTCAAAGGGACACGCTTTCGACTAATCAAAATATAAAAATTACCGCACACCGAGTCACCCGATTCGGTGTGTTTTTTTATACAAAAAAGCTCTCCGTGGGGAGAGCTTTTCTGTTTATCTGTCTATTTACTTATTACTTTTTTTAATTTTGTTCAGGTCTTTGTTTACAGCCAAAATGTCTTCTTTTGTAAACTTGCCGAGCATAGTCATGGCACGCTTAAGGGTAAAGCCTTTTGCCATATCTATCATAGACTTGTCTATATTCTTAAAATCAAAGCCCATAACAGAAGCGCCTTTTTTCTTCTTTTGTCCCGGCTCTTTCGGCGGAGCGAGAACTTTTTTCAATTTAAGCAAAAAGCGAATTGCAAAGATTTTGCCTTTGAGCGGTTTTAATATATCGCCGAGAGTATCGTTTACGGAAAGGTAGCCGGTAGGCGTATCAATCTCAAACCAATTTATTACGCCGTGCTCATCCTTCATAATATAATCTTCATTAAGTTTGTCCACATGGCGAATGGTCATACGGTCCTCGATACCGTCAATATCATCGGCTTTGACTACAATTTCGGTCTCCTCCGCCGTGTTAGGAACAGTAAAATGATAGAACGGTGTGTCGGTATCAGTCTGTGTCTCAAACTTTTCGCCGTTAAGATAGAGAGTAATCTTCGGCTGATTTGAGTACACGGTAATCTTTGTCTCATCCTCTACCCTGTCGATATATCTCTTTGAGCAAAGATGAATCATAGGTTTGTCACTTAGCCAAGCCTGATAAGCATAAAAAGAATCTTTCTTATACTTACGGTCAAAGGTAACGAGTCCCTTATGGTTCATACCGTTTTCGCCGCCCTCGGCTCTTGCGTCTGCGGCAAAGTCAAACATATTCCAAACATGAGTAGCCCAAAGATATGGACAAGCCATAATCTGCTTAATCAATTCCTCGTGATAATATGCCTGATATTCCTCAGTATAGTCTCCCTGCTCAGGATATGAGGTATGCCAATTAAGTGCCTCACAGCCATACTCACTCATACCGATAGCCTTGTTTGGATATTTCTTATGGAACTTGTCGAACCACGGCTTGTACGCCTTTACATCACCGCCGTACCAGCCGAAGTAGTGGTTATATGACAGCACATCGGAAATGTGTACATACTCCTCGTCGATATTACAAGCGGTGAGCACAGCCTCGGTGGTAGGTCGTGTCTTGTCTAAAGAATGAACAAGGTCATTTAGCATCTTATGATTATCAATAAGGCTCTTGTCTGCGCCGCCCATAGAAATCTCGTTAGACAGTCCCCAAACCACGATAGAGGGGTGATTATAGTTTTGGCACACAAGCTCAGTCATCTGAGTGCGTGTGTTCTCCACACCGTTAGGCAGGTGACGGGAAATATACGGAATCTCAGCCCAAACAACAAGACCTCTCTCGTCGCAAAGGTCATAAAAATACTGTGCATGCTGATAGTGGGCGAGACGAACGGTATTTGCGCCCATCTCACAAATCAGGTCAATATCTTCCTTATGGTGACAAGGCAGCAATGCATTGCCTATATCGGGGCGGTCCTGGTGACGAGATACGCCACGGAGCGGATATTCCTGACCGTTAAGTATAAATCCCTTTTGGGGGTTAATCTCATAGGAACGACAGCCGAAACGAGTTTTTATCTCGTCCAAAGCCTCGCCGTTTACAAGCAGACGAGCGGTGAGTGTATAAAGAAACGGGTCCTTTGTTCCGTTCCAAAGATGTACATTCTTTATTGTAACCGATGAGGTAGGATTTTTGCCCTGTGCGATGGTGGAAGAAATTACATTTTCACCGTCGAATATTTCAAACTCAACCTCGCCGTCGGCAAATGCCTGCATCTCAACCTCGGCATCGGCACCGTTAATCTTAGGTGTAACCATAACACCCGGAGCGCCGTAATAATCCAAATCAAAATGAGCCTTAGGCACGCCGATAGCGGTCACATCACGATAGATACCGCCGTAAAAGGTAAAATCTGCCATCTGCGGATAGACAAAATCGTTAGGTGCGTTGTCCGCCGTGACAACAAGCAGGTTGGTATCCTTTATGTCATTCAGTTTTACTCTAAAGGTGGAGTATCCACCGTGATGAGTGCATATTTTCTTTCCGTTCCAATAAACCTCGGCAGAAGAATTGACGCCGTCAAACTGCAAATAGTGCTCCTCACCGTCGGGCAGGTCGGATGCCTTAATCTCCTTTGCAAAATAGCCTGTGCCACGCCAATAGTCATTTCCGCCGTCCTGACCGTCTTTTCCGTTCCAAGTGTACGGCAGGTCCAACTGCTCCCAATCTTCAGGCAAAACTGAGGGGACTGAGGCTGCGGCTTTCTTAAATCTCCAAGATTTGTTGATATTAGTAATATTTCTCATTAGACTTCATCTCCTTTTTTTGTCCTCCAAGGTGTACAGGAAGTGCATACTTACAAAACAAATCAGCGAGCCGATGAATACAAGCGCACCGGTGGCTGTATAAATTTTTTCTGCAACACCGGGAGCCTGGCTGACTGCGTCCAGCTTTTCGTTATATCCGGTACTGCCGAGAGCGAGGGCAACAACTGCTGCACCGAGTCCCTGAGCAATCTTGCGGAACAGGGAGTAGGTGGCATAAATTGAGCCTTCTTCTCTCCTGCCGGTTTTTTCTTCCTGATAATCGATACAGTCGGCAACCAAAGCCCACATAAGTGTAAGATAAAAACAAGCGCCGAACATAGCAATACCGATAAATGCAATCCATACATACGGATTTTTAAACTTAATAAATGTAGCTATACCGCTGGCTACGGCAGAAATGATAAACGGATATGTGCAAAGTTGCTTTTTGGTAAATTTCTTAAGCAGAGGCTTTGTAATAACGATACCGAGAGCCACAGGCAGACCTGCTATGATGGTAGCGATAGAAATTATCTTTGTGTTTTGGAAATAGCACATAAATACATACTGCATAGAGCTGGTGACAGTCATCATCAGCGCAAGATATGCCACAGACGAAATAGTAACGCCCATCATATGCTTGTTCTTAAAAAACGAGTCGAGAGTCTTAAAGTAATTGAATTTTTGATTTTGGTGTACTGTAGGCTCAACACGCTCAACTGTCATCTTGCGCAGTAAAATAAATGCAACAAAGCCTATAAGTCCCATAACACCCACAATAATAACAAATATGTTGCCACGGGGATTCTTTTGCTCATCATATACCAAAAGAGGCAAGAGAATCATAACAGGAACCTGAGCGAACATAGCGCCCACACTGCGCCATGTGGAAAGCTCGCTGCGGTGGATAGAATCTGTGGTAATAACTGACTGCATAGAGCCATAAGGTACGTTGACAGAGGTGTACGCCACGCTCCACACACAATAAAGGCCGAGACACATAGCTATCTTCAGTCCGTAGGGAGCTGTAGGTGCATAAATAAAGAGCAAAATGCTGGAAATAAGGAGAGGAATGCTCGCCCACTTTATCCACGGCTTAAACTTGCCATCCTTTCCGGGCTTTGCGCTGTCACAAATTCCGCCGATAATCGGATCGTTGATTGCGTCAAAAATCTTAGCAATCAAAATGATGACGGCAAAATGCTTAGCTTTGATACCCATACAGGTGACATAAAACAGCATAAGATAGTTGTTGATAAAAGCAAAGCTCATATTGCAGCCAAAGTCGCCGAATGCATAGCCTATCTTATCTCGCATACCAAAGGGTTTGTTCTTTTGTTCCATAAAAAATCCTCCGAAAAAACAATGTCCTCAATAGCTTTTGTCTCTCGTATAAATTTGTCAATTTTGATTATAATACAAATACATCGAATTTTCAACAGCCGACAATAATATTATGTCTGTGTTTTCTTCAAATAAAAACGGAATAAAATGTATGTTTTTTATTGAAATTATTTTCTCTGTTTTTAGCCTGTTTCGTGCACAAAATAATTATGCACTGCGGTGCAGGAGGTAATGAGAATGAAAATGAACACATCAAAAACGCTGATGAAATGTGTCGGTGCTACTCTGGCTGTATGCTCGGTTATGTCTATGGTAGGCGGAGCCAAAGCAGGCAGTATGGGCAGTATGAACAAGGCAAAAAAATCAGTAAGGAAAACCATCAACAAAATGGCGGATGTGGTAGATACCATAGCGGCTGTAATGTAAAAAACAGCAGGGTTGCGTATTTTCGTAACCCTGCTGTACTTTTTTATCGTACCACACGGACAGCCTGTCCGTCTATATTGTCTATGTATTGCGAAAACTTTGTGCCAAAAGCTTTTCCGTCGGGGAAAAACTCAAGCATGGGCTGAAGCACAAATCTTCTTTCGCTGTAGCGTGGGTGAGGCACAATGAGATTGTCGCTGTGCTCCTGATACCCTTCTGCGAGAATAATATCTATATCCAAAATTCTCGGACCGAATCTAATGGCTCTCACTCTGCCGAAGCCTGCTTCTATACCGAGGCAGATACCCAACATCTCGTGGGGCTCAAAGCGAGACTCAACCAAAACAACTGCATTATAAAAATCGTCCTGTCTGGCATAGCCCACCGGCTCGGTCTCATATATTGATGATTTTTTTATTACATCCGTGTACGGCAAAAGATTAAGCGCATCTATGGCATTTTCGATATTTGCCTGTCTGTCGCCCATATTTGTTCCGATAGAAAGTATATATCTCATTATCTCTCCCTGCTGATAGACACAGCCATATAATCAAAGTCTTCTTTTACGGGAGCCTCAGGCTTTTTTAGCGTAACATCGACCTTTAGTATTTCCTCAAACTCGTCGAGAATAGCGTCGGCAACAACCTGAGCCGCTCTCTCGATAAGGTCGTACTTTTCGGCAGTAAAAACACGCTTTACGCACTTGACAACCTTTGCATAGCTGACAGTGTCCTCCACATTGTCTGAATGGCAGGCTTTTGCAATATTAACATAGTAGTCAATGTCGATATAAAAGTTCTGTCCCTGCTCCTTTTCCTCCGGATTAACACCGTGGTAGGCATAGAAATGGAGGTTTTTTATTGTTATCTTGTCCATTTTGCTATCTCCTGTGCCATCAGAATACCCTGTTTTTCATTTTTTACATCGTGGATACGAATTATATCTGCTCCACCCAAAATTGCCGCTGTATCGGCTGCAATGTTACCATAGACACGCTGTATCGGGTCGCTCTGACCGCTGCAAGCGGCTATAACACGCTTTCTGCTTGTGCCTAAGAGCAGAGGGTATCCGTCGATTTTGTACTTTTTTACATTAGCTAAGAGGTCGAGATTGTCATCCACATCTTTGCCGAAGCCGATGCCCATATCAAGGCAGATACAATCTCTGTCTACTCCCAATTTTTCACACTGAGCCAAAGAGTCAATAAAAAATTTTTTTACATCAGCACATCTGCCGGCTCCATTATGCATAATTATCCAGCCACAGCCGCTGTTTTTTACTGCATTTGCCATATCGGGTGCAATAACACCCGATACATCATTGATTATATCAACGCCTGCTGCCGCACATTTCTCTGCCACATAAGAAAAATACGTATCCACGGAAATAGGCAAATCTGTTTTGTTCCTAATCTCAGTCAGGACAGGCTCAAGGCGTGCCCATTCCTCCTCGGGTGAAATCTCGGTATAACCGGGGCGGGTGCTCTGTGCACCGAAATCCAAAATATCCGCGCCCTGTGACTCGAGTTCAAGAGCGTGAGCCACCGCTTTTTTGCTGTCGAGCCAATTTCCGCCGTCGGAAAAAGAGTCTGGTGTAACATTGATTATACCCATTACCAAAATTTTTCCGTCACCGTAGGCTATCTTTTTATCTCTACATTTCCAAATCATAATTACTTTGTCAGCAGTGACAACACCTCCGCTCTCGTCCTTGCATCATTGCGCATTCTGCCACGCAATGCCGATGTCTGTGTGTATGAGCCAGATGCTCTCGCACCACGGATAGACATACACATATGCTCTGCCTCAATTATTACCGCAACGCCTTTTGGTGTAAGGTTATCGTTAAGAAAATCTGCAATATCCGAAGTGAGTCTCTCCTGCACCTGCGGCTTTTTTGCAAAATTATCCACTATGCGAGCCAGCTTTGACAAACCGATAATCTTATTATCACTGGGAATATAGGCAATATGTGCTTTGCCCACAAAAGGCAAGAGGTGATGCTCACACATAGACGAAAAAGGAATATCACGAACAATAACCATCTCGTCATTTGATTTTTCGTCAAAAAGTTTAAGGTGCTGATGCGGATCTTCGTCAAGACCTGCAAACATTTCCTCATACATATTAGCCACTCTCTTAGGTGTTTCAATAAGACCGGGACGATTTACATCTTCGCCTACAGCCTCAAGAATCACCCTGACAGCGTCCATAATCTTTTGCTTATTTTCTTCTGTAATCATAAATATTCTCCGTTACTTATTGAAATAGCCTTTCATTTCTTTGATTGATTCCTGAGTGAGAGTATTATTTTTATACTTAACCTCGCAGGAGTAAATCGTAACATCCGTATTTTTTTTGCTGAAAACAAACAGAACATCTTTGTTGTTTTCAAAATTACGGACGGTGATGTTAGTATTGGATGAACTCATCAAATGGCGGAACAAAGTCTCACTGTTTTCGTAATTGTCCGAATTGAAAAGAGAGGTATAACCGTAGAGGATAATCTCATTTGCGAGAGCATAATTTTTTTTGTCGGCAATGTAGTATCTCAAAAGATTGGTAACATCTATAGCCTGCAGCTTTTGTTCGCCCTCTTTGATACGGACAGAATATGTATCCTCTTTTTCGCCGCCGTCATAATTTACGCTTTCCTTTGACGGATATACAAATGAGCCGAATTTGTTTTCATATTCTACAAAATCGCCTTTTTTGAATCCTACATAATAATCTATGTCTATACCGAGATAAGAGGTGAGTTTGTTCTGCAAAGCTGCACCGCCTCCGGTAGAATATATGCTGTACATAGATTTTCCGTCAATCTTAGTATCAGGTGATATGGCGCAAGCCTTATATGCCATATCATCTGCATCTATCTGCAATATATACGCATAGTGAATAACTGACTGCTCGTCATCGGTCTCATATACCAAAAAATTGCCCTTACCCGAAATAGATGGCAAAGAAATATCGTCATTTTCGTCTGCAACGGTGGTAGAAACGCTGACCTCATCACCTGCAATAAACTGTGAAAACGAAGAATACTTTGAGCTGAGCAGTGTCACAAAAACTATCGTCACTGCCACAATCAAAATCAAAAGGGTAATGAGAATACGCTCTTCTCTGCTGCTTTTGTATCTGGATTTGGATACATAAATATCACCACGATGCTTAAAAATTTTCATCAAAAAACAGCCCCTTTCTCAATAGTTAAGGCTATTATATAGTAATAAAAAATAAAATACAAGTTATTTATAAAAAATTTGAAATACAGAGCCTTCGTTTTCCACAGACACCCATTATAAATGTTTATAATATTAAAATACTTATTGACTATCTATATATTATAATATATAATATATAGATGTATTAGTTTAAGTTTATGAGGAATAGTTATGATGGAAACATATAAGGATTTATGGAAAGAAGTGTTGGAGTACTGCAAGGCTCATACCAACAAAACGGGCTATGACTTGTGGCTCTCTCCTATCGAAATATTAGGATTTGAAAACGGTATTGCTCAACTTGAATTCAGCAATAAATTCAGAAAAGATACAGTCGTAGAACAATATGGCGACTTAATCAACGAAGCATTTGAAAAAATTTGCGGTTTTACCGTAATAGTAGCATTTCTTTGTCCGGAGGATTTTATCTCCGAAAAAGAAAAAAATAAGCAGGATTTGAAGGATTACAAAAACGATACCTTTACTTTTGATAACTTTATCGTAGGTCCATCAAACAAATTTGCATACACGGCGGCTAAGGCTATCGCTGCAGACCCGGGAGGACAAATCAGCAGCGGCAATACTTTGTCTAACTACAATCCTCTCTTTATCTACGGTAACAGCGGACTGGGAAAAACTCATTTGCTCAACGCTATCAGCTATGAAATTCAACGTAATTATCCCGATATGACAGTTACTTATGTAAAGAGTGAAGAATTTCTTAACGAATTTATTTCTGCTCTGGGTAATCATACTACCGATGTCTTCCACAAAAAATACAGAGACAACTGTGATATACTGCTGGTGGATGATATTCAATTCATAGCAGGTAAGGAACAAACGGAAGAAGAATTTTTTCACACCTTTAACTCATTGGTAGATAACGGAAAACAGGTAGTATTGACCTCTGACCGTCCGCCGAAAGAGATACAGTCACTGACAGACAGACTACGCAGCAGATTTGTCAGCGGACTACTGGCAGATGTGCAGTCTCCCGAATTTGAAACGAGATGTGCCATCATAAAACGCAAGGCAGAGCTGCTTAATTTCGAAATTAACGACACTGTAGTACAATATATTGCCGAAAGAATAAAAACAAATATTCGTCAGCTTGAGGGTATTACTAAAAAACTCAATGCACTGTGCAAAATAAGCGGACAGACACCTACCATCGCTCTCGCTCAAACAGCGATAAAAGATATACTCGACGATGTACAACCACTGCCTGTTACTATAAAACAAATAGTAAACGAAGTTAGTAGAACAACAGGTGTATCTGTAGAAGATATATACAGCAAAAAACGTAACTCCAATATCAGCAACGCAAGAAAAATGTGTCTGTACATAATAAGAGAAGTTACACCTATGAGCTACGAAGCAATAGGTAACGAATTTAACAATATGCATCATACTACAGTTTCATACAATGTTGAAAAAATAGAACAACTGATGAAAACTGATTCTGTGCTCAATTCACAAATAAACGATATTATCAATAATATCAAAGATTCACAATAATCTGAGTTTTCCACAAAATTTTCATTTTCCACATAATTTTTTTGCACAAAGTATGTGGATAAAAAAAGTTTTTAACATTCTCCACATTTTTTCGACATCACAAAAAAATTTATTGTGGACAGATAAAATAAGTGATACCAAGGACTTTGAGAGTTTTGCACAAATTCGACGGCCTATAATACTACTAATAAAACTATATTTATTGAATAGAGGGAAAAAAGATGAAATTTGTTTGTAACACAAGAGAACTGTCAGCTGCCTGCAACAATGTAATCAGAGCGGTTAGCACAAAAGTTACAATACCTACTATAGAAGGTATCCTCATAGAATGCGGCTCTGACACACTGAGCCTGACAGGATATGATTTTGAGTTCGGCATCAACACCACACTGAGTGTAGATGTGGTAGAGCCGGGCGGAATAATAATCAACGCAAAGGTACTTTGCAACATTATTGCAAAGCTCAGTGACGAAGAGGTTACTGTAGAGACTAACGGTACATCTGTTTCTATCATCAGCGGTGCGGCGCAGTACAATATTACCGGTATAGACGCCGAAGATTATCCGGAGCTCCCCTCAGTCAACAGTGGTATTCCCGTTCAGTTTGAACAAAAAATGTTGCACAGTATGATAACACAAACGCTTTTTGCTGTGGCAGATAACGAAAGCAGCAAGCCGGTATATACAGGTCTTAAATTTGAACTTAACAACAATGTACTTACACTGGTAGGTGTGGACGGCTACAGATTGGCTATAAGAAAAGAAAATGTAAAGTATGACGGCGATGAGTTGGTATTTATTGTACCGAAAAAAACAATCAGAGAGTTAATGAAACTCATCGACGCTGAAAGTGAAGACAACATCAGCATCAGCATAGGCAAGAGACATATTGTATTTGAGGTAGAAAATTACAGCATAATCAGCAGACTGCTGGACGGCGAATTTTTGGACTACACAAATGCTATGCCTAAGACAATCAGCACCACTGTACTCATCAACACGAGAGATGCTATCGACTGCATAGAGAGATCTCTCCCTGTGATTGAAAACAATCAAAAAAATCCTATCAGATGTCTGTTTGATAATGACCAAATGAGAGTCAGCACTGTGTCGAGCCTCGGTCGAGTAGTGGACTATACCCACGCAAATACCGCAGGTGACAGAGTAGAAATCGGTTTTAACAGCAAATTTATGCTGGATGCTCTCAGCAGTGCAGATACAGATGAAGTTAAGATAGAGTTGAACGGACCTGTCAGTCCGGTAAAAATTACACCGATAAATAACGAGAGCTTTATGTTCCTTGTACTTCCTATGAGGTTAAAAAATGAAAATTAAGGTATCGGTAGCTCCCCATAAAAAAGAGACCGTAACTATCAAAACAGAATATATACAACTCCAATCACTGCTCAAATTTAAGGGTATCAGTGAAACAGGAGGTCAGGCAAAAGAATTTATTCAAGAAGGACTGATAAAGGTAAACGGTGAGGTCTGTACCGCAAGGGGTAAAAAAATAAGAAACGGCGACATTGTGTCAGCCTTCGGTACCGACTATCTTGTAAAAAATGAAAATTAACAGTATCAATATAAAAAATTATCGCAATATCGGAGAAATGAATCTCAATTTTGGCGACACAAACATAATTTGGGGCGAAAACGCACAGGGCAAAACTAATTTGTTAGAGGCAATATATTTGTTTACCGGCGAAAAAAGTTTTAGAGGTGCAAAAGATAAAGAGCTGATTATGTTCGGAAAAGAATTTGCGTCGATGAATATTGAATTTAACAACAATAACAGAGACCAAAGTGCCGAAATCGTCATAAAAAACAAGAGAACAGCCACACTGAACGGTATCAAAAAGAAAAGTGTAGGCAGTCTCGGAGATGAGATAAAGGCGGTAATATTCAGTCCCGTACATCTTAATATGATAAAAGGCGGACCGGAGGAAAGAAGAAGTTTTGTAGATACTGCACTGTGTCAGCTGAACAGCAACTACAGAATGCTGCTGAAAGAATACAATAAGACACTGAAACAGCGCAACACATTGCTAAAAAGTCTGGACGGAAATCTTACTCTTACGCCCGAGACAGAAATATATTTGGATGTGTGGAACAAAAATTTGACAAAAGCAGGGGCAAAAATAGTTTTTCAGCGACAAAAATATATTGAGGCAATCACTCCGTATATTTGCGAAATATTCTGCGGTATCAGTGACGGCAAAGAAAAAATAACTGCCGAATACTTCAGCAAAGCGGGATATATCCCAAATATGACCACAGAAAAAATAGAAAATACTATGATGGTATCTCTGGCAGGACACAAAACGGCGGATATAGTAAACAAAACCACCACCGTAGGACCGCACAGAGATGATATAGAAATAAAAATCAATGGTATATCGGCAAAAACATATGCCTCTCAGGGACAGCAAAGGTCATGTGTGCTGGCATTAAAATTAGCCGAAGCGAGACTGCTGAGTAAAAAAACAGGAGTCAGTCCGGTGATACTGCTGGATGATGTAATGAGTGAGTTGGACGAAAAGCGTCAGAATTATATACTCAACAACATTAAGGACAGGCAGATTTTCGTCACCTGCTGTGACAAAAATACCATATTACGGCTGAAAAGCGGAAAAACTTTTCACATCAGCGACGGTAAAGCAGAGGAAAACTGATATGTTTTTGCATCTCGGAGAAGATACGGTAATAACCGACGATGAAATAGTCGGAATATTTGATATAGATACCTCTACGGTGAACAAAGCCACGAGAGATTATCTGTCGGCGGCAGAAAAAAGCAAGCGGGTAGTGTATGTCAACTACGACCTGCCAAAGAGTTTTGTTGTGACCGACGACAAAGTCTATATCGGACCAATCAACACAAGCACGCTGAATAAGCGCTCAAAAATAAACAAACCAACAAAATAAAAACGGAGTTTTTTAAATGGCAGAAGAAGAAATCAAAAAGCAAGAAACCACAAATCTTGAAGAAGAGGACATTGATACAGTCGTAACAGAAGAATACGATGCCGATGATATTCAGGTACTTGAGGGATTAGAGGCTGTAAGAAAGAGACCGGGTATGTATATCGGCTCTACAGGTCCGAGAGGACTGCACCACCTTGTGTACGAAATTGTGGATAACTCTATCGACGAGGCTCTGGCAGGAGTTTGTACTCACATTGAGGTAGAAATTTTGCCCGACAATGTTATCACGGTACGAGACAACGGTCGTGGTATTCCTACGGGTATAAACGAAAAGACAGGTCTACCGGCTGTAACAGTCGTGCTGACTGTTCTCCACGCAGGCGGTAAGTTCGGCGGCTCGGGATACAAGGTATCCGGCGGTCTGCACGGTGTAGGCAGCTCGGTAGTAAATGCGTTGTCCGAATGGCTGGAGGTAGAGGTTACACAAAACGGCCATATCTACAGTCAGAGATTTGAGCGTGGCAAGCCTGTAAACGACTTGCATATTATCGGCGACAGTGACGGTCACGGTACCTTTATTAAGTTTAAGGCCGACGCAGATATTTTCCAAGAGACAACAAAATACACCTTTGATATATTGGAGCGCAGACTGAGAGAACAGGCATTCCTAAATGCAGGACTGTCAATCAGCCTGGCAGACAAGAGAGAACTCTCCGACAGAAACAGTGATGACAAGTACGAGGAGGGCGAGCACAAGGGAGTATATTGCTACGAGGGCGGTATCCGTTCTTTTGTAGAATTTATAAACAAAAGCAGAGGACTCAATCCTATTCAAGATGAGGTAATCCATATTTCTACCACAAAGGACGACAAGTCTGCTGAGGTGGCACTGTGCTACACAGACGGATATACCGAGACGCTGCTTTCATTCGCAAACAATATCAATACTATCGACGGCGGTACTCACGAAACCGGATTTAAGACTGCACTGACGAGAGTATTCAATGACTACGGCAAAAAGTTCGGAATACTTAAGGACAGCGACAAAAAATTCACCGGTGACGATGTAAGAGAGGGTATCACAGCCGTAATCAGCGTAAAGCTGACAGAGGCACAGTTTGAGGGACAAACAAAGGGCAAACTGGGCAATACAGAAATGACCGGCGTTGTTTCATCACTTGTTTATGACAAGCTGATGACATACTTTGAAGAACATCCGGCTGTTGCCAAAACCCTGCTGAACAAATCTCTGGACGCATCCCGTGCAAGAGAGGCAGCAAGAAAAGCGAGAGAAAATGCAAGAAGAAAATCTCCGCTGGAGAGCAACTCACTGCCGGGCAAGCTGGCAGACTGCACAAGCAAAGACCCCACAAAGTGTGAGCTGTACATAGTCGAGGGTGACTCCGCAGGCGGTTCCGCAAAGGACGGTAGAGACAGAAAGCATATGGCTATTCTTCCTCTTTGGGGAAAAATGCTGAATGTAGAAAAAGCGAGAGTGGATAAGGTAATCACTAACGAAAAACTTGTGCCGGTAGTAATGGCACTGGGTACAGGTATAGGCGACGACTTTGATATATCCAAGCTCCGTTATCACAAGATTATAATTATGGCGGATGCCGATGTCGACGGTGCACACATTCGTACACTTCTGCTGACATTTTTCTTTCGCTATATGCCGCAGCTTTTGGAAGAAGGACATGTTTATCTGGCTCAGCCACCACTCTTTAAGGTGTCTAAGGGCAAGAGAAGTGTATATGCCTTTTCCGATGAGCAGAGAGACCAAGAAATAGAAGAATTCGGCGGCGACTGCGATATTCAGAGATACAAAGGTCTCGGTGAGATGGACCCTGAGCAGCTGTGGGAAACCACTATGGACCCTGAGTTCAGAACAATGCTGAGAGTAACTATCGAAGATGCGCAAAGAGCCAGCGAGAATTTCTCCATCCTTATGGGCGATAATGTAGAACCCCGCCGAGAATTCATTGAGCAAAACGCAAAGTTCGTTCAGAACCTTGATGTATAATAATAAGTAAGTGTAATCAGCGGGGTTCGCCCGATGCTCCAAATCTATGATTTGGGAGAAACAGTCCGGTGGACTGTTTCGTAGCATCTTGAGCAACTGAAAAAAAGCAGAAAACTCCCTGACGGCGAACAATAAATAAAGGTACTTTCCTTCCGGACAGAGCACGGCGAAGCTCGTGCGGAAAGAAAGGGGTTCGCCCGATGCCAACTGACAGAATTGCTCCGCAAACGTATCTATATTCTATAAAGAATAACATTATAAGAAAACAAACCTAATTCGGTATAACATCGCCGAAATGAAGGAGATAATCGAATGAATGACGAAATACGCTACGACAATCAACATATTGTTGATGTAGAAATAAGCAGCGAAATACGAAAAGCGTTTTTGGACTACTCTATGAGCGTTATTGTATCTCGTGCACTGCCGGATGTGCGTGACGGACTTAAGCCCGTACACCGTCGTATTCTCTACGCAATGTACGACAATAATCTCTACCCAACAAGTCCGTACAGAAAGTGCGCTACTACCGTCGGTGAAGTGCTGGGTCACTACCACCCCCACGGCGACGCATCTGTATATGACGCAATGGTTAGACTTGCACAGCCTTTCTCTATGAGACACACACTCGTAGACGGTCACGGTAACTTTGGTTCTATCGACGGTGATCCGCCGGCTGCATATCGTTATACCGAAAGCAGAATGAGCAAAACAGCAATGAAAATGCTGGACGATATCAAAAAGGATACTGTCGATTTTGCTCCAAACTTTGATGACACAACAAAAGAGCCTACGGTGCTGCCTGCTCGTTTTCCAAATCTGTTGGTAAACGGTTCATCGGGTATCGCAGTAGGTATGGCAACAAACATTCCGCCTCACAATATGAGAGAGGTAGTAGAGGGAATGTGCTGTCTGATAGACAACCCAAATGCCGAGCTGGACGAAATAATGGAACACATAAAAGGTCCCGATTTTCCGACAGCAGGTATAATAATGGGTGCAAAGGGAATAAAAGAAGCCTATGCAACAGGCAGAGGCAAGATTTATGTCCGTGCAAGAGCAGAAATAGTCGAAACAAAGGGCGACAGATTTAAGATAGTAGTAACCGAAATCCCATATGGCGTAAACAAGGCGAGACTCATTCAGCGTATCGCCGACTTGGTAAAAGAAAAGCGTCTCGAGGGTGTAGCAGATGTGCAGGACTACTCCGACAGAAAAGGTATGCACATTGAGGTCACAGTAAAGAGGGACGCAAACGCACAGGTTGTGCTGAACAATCTCTACAAAATGACCGATATGCAGGTAACTTTCGGTACAATTATGCTGGCGCTTGACGACGGAGTACCTAAGATACTCACGCTGAAACAAATACTTCAAAAGTATATTGCATTCCAAGAAGAAATTGTTCGCAGAAGAACACAGTTTGACCTGAAAAAAGCACAGGACAGAGCACATATCTTGGAAGGACTGGCAAAGGCTATTGATATAGTAGATGATGTAATCGCTACAATCCGTGCCTGCAAGGGCGGACAAGCCGAGGCAAAGCAAGCCATTATGGACAAGTTCGGCTTTGATGATCCGCAGGCAAGTGCAATCGTAGCATATCGTCTCGGTCAGTTGGCAGGTCTTGAGATAGAAAAAATACTCAACGAATTGGACGAGTTGCACGAAAAAATCAAGGACTTTTTGGACATATTGGCTAATGAGCAGCGTATCCTCGACATAATCAAGGAGGAGGCTCGTGCCATCGCAGAAAAGTACGGCGACGAGAGAAGAACAGAAATTTCTGCATTCTCCGGCGATGTTGAGGACGAGGAGCTTATTCCTGTTGAGGACTGCATACTTACCCTCACCGAAAAGGGATATATCAAGAGACAGACAGTAGATACCTACAAGGCGCAGAACAGAGGCGGAAAGGGAATAATGGGTATGGCGAGAAGAGAAGAAGATTTCGCCAAAAATATGTTCACCTGCTCCACTCATGATTTTGTTATGCTGTTCACCAACCGAGGCAGAGTATTTAAGCTGAAGGGCTACAACATTCCCGAGGCATCACGCACAAGCAAGGGAATGAATGTAATCAATCTGCTGCCTATCGAGCAGGGTGAAGTAGTAACAGCTATGGTAAAGGTACCGAAAGAGGAGGATCGCTCCTATCTCTGTATGGTAACACGAAACGGTATCATCAAGCGTACCGAGCTGAGCCTCTTTAACCATATCAGAAAGACAGGTATAATCGCTATAAATCTGGACGAGGGCGATGAGCTGTGCTGGGTAGAAATCACAGACGGTCAGCGCAATCTGATAGTAGCCACACACGACGGTATGGCAATCTGCTTTAACGAAACAGACGCAAGACTGATAGGCAGAACAGCCCGTGGTGTGAGAGCAATTCAGCTAAAGGACGGCGACTATGTAGTCGGCTTTGCAGTAAGTGTTGAGGGCAGACAGCTCTTGACAGTTACGGAAACAGGCTATGGCAGAAAGAGCGACTACAGCGACTACCGTGTACAGAGCCGTGCCGGAAAAGGTCTGATTAACTACAGATGCGACAAGTTCGGCAAGGTAGCGATGATTGCTCCCGTAACAGATGATAACGATGTAATCATGATAACCACAGACGGTATAGTAATCCGTACCCATGCGGACCAAATCAACACTGTATCCCGTCCGGGCAAGGGCGTAAAAGTGATGAGAGTAAAAGACGGTGAAAAGCTCGCCACTCTCGGTATCGTGGACAGATTTGTCGAAGAAGATGATGAAGAAGTCGAAAATACAGAGGTTGTTGCAGAAGATAACGAAAATGCAAATTAACATTTTCTTAATCTAATTGTAAAAAATAATCTACATTATTAGATATAATGATTTTTATAGGTTTTTCACCAAAAGAGGAGGAAGTCCATGGAAAAGGATAACTATAACATAGACGACATTCTCTCTGAAGTAAAAAAACGCAGAGAAGAAAATAAAGAACAAATAATGTCGGGCAAACAACCTGAGCACACAGAAGAAACACCTGCGCAGCCTCCTGTGTCGGAGGTTGAGCCTGCCGAAGAAAAGGCAGAACAGTTTGAATTCAAAGCACCTGAGGTTGAAACTCCGGCTGAAAAAGTGGAGGAAGAACACGAATTCCATTTTGAAAAACCACAACCTGAGCTGCCGGCAGAAGAACCTCTGCCAGAGCTGACAATGAATGCGGAGCCTGACGAAAATCTTGAGCACACCGGAGATTTGCCTAAAATGATTGAGGACGATACCGATGCAATGGTTGACCTGGTGCAGATGTCGGCAAAGAACAACAAGGACACAAAGTTCTACTCCGACGAGGAAGATGCTGTTGAGGCAAAAAAGCTGAAGAAGAAAAAGATAACAAAGGCTGTTATAATTGTTCTGGTTGTGCTGATAGTAGGTGCGGCAATCTTTGGTATCGTATATGCTAACAATGCACTGAACTCTATCACAGGAGACAGCAAAAAGAATAACACTGCTATCGAGGAGCAGTGGAACGGTATGGACAAGTTGGTTGAGACTTTTGAGCCGATAAACGAAACAGAGGCAAGCGATATCGCATCTCTCCAAGATATGATAAAAACTTGGTACTACAACGGCAAGCCTGCCAAATCTACCCATGTGCTGAATGTTTTGCTCATAGGTGAGGACACCCGTGGCGACGAAATTTTGGACAAGGGTACTCGTGCTGATTCTGCAATCATTGCAAGTATCAATGTAGACACCGGCAAAATCACTTTGACCTCCATACTCCGTGACACATATGCGTACTGGGAGGACAAGCCGGGAGACAAGAGCACCGGCGAGTTCGGCAAAATCAATGGAGCAATGTCTGTAGGTAATGTAGACGCATACATCAACTGTGTCGAAAAAATGTACAAAATAGATATTGATAACTATGCTATAGTAAACTTTGATTCCTTCGAGAGCATTGTGGATACATTGGGTGGCGTAACTCTTGAACTGACCGATAAGGAAATAAACGAAATAAACAGCCACCAAAAGAGATACGGCAATGTAACTATAAACAAGACCTTTGAGGGAACTAAGGGCAAGATGAAGCTGAACGGAAAGCAAGCGCTTGCTTACTGCCGAATCAGAAAGCTCGACTCGGACAATATGAGAGCCAACAGACAAAAGATTTGTCTTACTAAGATTTTTGAAGAAGCAAAGGGCGCAAGCACTGCCAATCTCATTAAGATAGTTAATTCGCTCATTCCTTATGTTAAGACCGGATTCAACAAGAACAGCGTTATCAAAATCGCAAAATACGCTCTGTCTGAGGGTTGGATGAACTATGAGGTTATCACTAATACCGTGCCTGACAGCCGAATTAACGAAAAGGGCGCAGGCGGAATTTTCTTTGGTGCATGGTGCTGGAAAGCCGATTTCCCACAAGACGCCTATAATCTGCAAACCCTTATTTACGGCAAGAGCAATATCACTCTGGCACACACAAGAGTGGATGTGCTCAACTGTGCGCTGAAAGGTTTTCGAAGTGAGGGCGCTCCTGCCACAACGGCAACGATTACAAACACTGCCTACGGCGAAGCAACCACACTGAAGGAAACTACCACCGAAAAAAAGAAAACAACAACTAAAAAACAATAACAAATAACAAAAATCCCACTGTTACTTCCAATGAAGAACAGTGGGATTTTTGTTTTATATTTTCAATAATTTTTTTGCTTTATCGGTCAGCGATGTAAGCAGCTTAATATACAGATTGCTCAGTGGTTTCAACAAATACGTTAGTGGCGCATACGCTGAGGGAGCGCATTACCTCTACTATATAATAGCGGGTTGAAAACATCTGTGCAGTACCCAAAGAGAATAACGAAATGTGAGATACTATTATAAGCGGCATAGACAATATGCGTAAAAGCTCTATATTTGACTGTCTGCTGACAATTTTGTTTTTTGCCGTCTGTATCAAGCAAGTAATCACCTTATTTACAAAAATTATTTATGCTTTGGTACAATTTTGTCTGCGCCGCCCATGTACATACGGAGAGCCTCAGGAATCTTGACTGTGCCGTCTGCCTGAAGATTGTTCTCCAAGAAAGCGATAAGCATACGAGGCGGAGCAACAACGGTGTTGTTAAGTGTGTGAGCGAGATAATTTCCGTTTTCGCCCTTGATACGAATTTTAAGACGGCGAGCCTGTGCGTCTGTAAGGTTAGAGCAGGAGCCTACCTCAAAATATTTCTTTTGTCTCGGGGACCAAGCCTCTACATCCACAGACTTAACCTTAAGGTCGGCGAGGTCGCCTGAGCAGCACTCGAGAGTACGAACAGGAATATCGAGTGTGCGGAAAAGGTCAACGGTGTTCTGCCACAGTTTGTCAAACCAAATGCGACTTTCCTCCGGCTTGCAGACAACAACCATTTCTTGCTTTTCAAACTGATGAATACGATAAACGCCTCTTTCTTCAATACCGTGAGCGCCCTTTTCTTTTCTGAAACAAGGGGAATAAGAGGTGAGTGTGAGCGGGAGCTTTTCCTCAGGTGTAATGGTGTCAATAAACTTGCCTATCATAGAGTGCTCAGAGGTACCGATGAGATAGAGATCCTCACCCTCAATCTTGTACATCATAGCATCCATTTCTTCAAAGCTCATAACACCGTTTACTACAGATGATCTAATCATAAACGGGGGAACAACATAGGTAAAGCCTCTGTTAATCATAAAGTCACGGGCATAGCTGATAACTGCGCTGTGCAGACGAGCAATGTCGCCCATAAGATAATAAAAGCCGTTGCCTGCCACTCTGCCTGCAGCCTCAAGGTCGATACCGTCAAAGGTTTCCATTATATCTGTGTGATAAGGAATTTCGTAATCGGGCACTACCGGCTCGCCGTAGCGCTGTACCTCTACATTTTCGCTGTCATCCTTGCCGATTGGCACGCTGTCGTCGATAATGTTCGGTATCATCATCATACGCTTTGTTACTTCTTCGCCAAGCTCTGTTTCACGCTTTGCAAGCTCATCGAGTTCCTTTGCATTGGCAGTAACCTGCTCTTTGAGAGCCATTCCTTCTTCTCTCTTGCCTTGGGACATAAGGGCACCGATTTCTTTGGAGATTTTGTTGCGGTGTGCACGGAGAGTGTCAGCCTTTGCTACTACTTCTCTGCGCTCCTCGTCCAAAGCGATAACTTCGTCAACGAGATGAAGCTTGTGGTCCTGAAATTTCTTTTTGATGTTCTCTTTTACTACATCCGGATTTTCTCTTACAAATTTAATATCTAACATTTTTTGCTCCTTATTTACCTATAATATTTGCTATATTTTTTAAGTCATCGGCAGAATAGAACTCTATCTCCAGCGTTCCCTTGCTGCGACCGTTATATACTTTTACTTTTCTTCCCAAAGCCTCGGTCAGAGAAAGCTCAACCTCATCATAGATTGAGTCTCTGCGACGGGGAGCATTTTTTGTTTCGGTGGTTTTTGGGCGTTTTGCGAGCTTTTCTACATCTCTGACTGTCAGTTTGTCAGAAACAATTTTTGCCGCAACCTCCTGCATAAGTGCCTGACTGTCAAAGGACAGAAGCGCTCTTGCGTGACCTGCACTGATTTCGCCCTTTTTGGTCATTTCTCTGACATCTTCGGGCAGCTTTAGCAGTCTGAGTGCATTGGTGATTGCCGGTCGGGATTTGCCTACCGAGGTAGCTACCTCCTCTTGAGTAAAGCCGCACTTGTCAATAAGTGTTTGAAGTCCCTCTGCCTCTTCGATAGGGTTAAGGTCCTCTCGCTGTAGGTTCTCGATGATCGCAATTTCCATTGCTTCGGTATCGGTTAGTTCTTTGATTATAACCGGTACTTCTTTTAGCTCTGCCAAGCGGCTCGCTCTCCATCTGCGCTCGCCTGCCACAAGCTGATATGCTCCGTTTGGCAGAGGACGAACGAGAAGCGGCTGTAACACGCCGTGCTGACGGATTGAGTCAGCCAATTCTTCTAATGCCGTCTGGTCAAATGTTTTTCTCGGCTGTTCTTTGTTGGGGATAATTTCGTTAATGTTGAGAGTGCTGGTGGACACCATGTCATCCACATTGTTCTCAAGCATCAGTGCGCCTAATCCCTTGCCGAGTCCTGACGCTTTTTTTGCCATATTTTCCTCCTATTTGTTTTCGGGCTCTGTGCGGTACAGCATTGTGCCGGTGCACACACCCATAGATATGTATTTAATTATTATAAACAGATAAGCAATCGAGCGTGCCGGATTGTCCAGCAGCTGGCTTGCCCCGCCTGCTATTACTGTACCTCCCATAATCATACAGTATATTACACAAAAGACAAGAGACAGTGTTCGGATTTCTTTTGTACAGCGTCCTAAGTTCACTGTTATGAACGACGCTATTGTTATTATTATGGTTGGTGCGGCAGCCAAAATATATACTGATATGGTTGCCAAGGACTCAAATCCCTCACCTACTCCATCCAAATCTTCGGTGAAAGCGCAGAGTGCAAAGAATTGGTGCAGTAAAAAGTAGACAACAAATATGTTACCGCATTTCATGCTGAATTTATGCTGCTTTTTTAATGTGAGTGTAACGGCATATATCGCAGTTTCTGCTATGGTTATTGCAATAAAAAACAATCCTGTTGAGCTTGATTTTATATATATTCCACCAATATTATAATCTGTGTAAACATTACAGCATGTTAGCACCAGTGCGGCAACTGCTATTTGGCTGCAAACAGAAAAAATTGCAGAAAGTAAGGTAGAATTCAGCCTCTTTAAGATTTTTATTTTCTCTGATTGTTCCTGTGGAACATAATTGTACAGCGATAACAAAAGTCCTGCCGCTAATACAAGCCATTCACGCTCATCCTGTGTGTTGTTAGGCATCATACTTCTGTCAAAATGCACATAACTTGGTAGTTGTGCCTTTATTGTCTCTATGAATATATAGTTTTCGGCAACGCTAAGAATTACAGCAGCTGTTGCTGTGCCGAAAAATGCGGGATATTTCTTTGGCTTAAGCAAACAAATTACACCTGTTGTCACTATCAATACAGACTTAATAAGCAATATCCATATTACTGCTTTGTTCAGAGCAGAATTAGCGAGAGCCCAATATCCTCCAATGACTAAATCAAACAAACCTAATAGCAAAAATGCACTGCCGATAAATCGGTGCTTGTTCTTTTTTACGAACACGCCGGCTATTATTATCACTATCGCCATAATGCAGCCTGCACTCAATACAAGCGTTGAATACGCCATAGCTTTGTTTGAGCACTTCACTATCAAGTTAAATATGTACACGATAGCCATAAACAGCGTGGCAATTTGCGTTACCAAATGGATTTTCTGCTTTTTGTCAGTCATAAAATCACCTATTATTGATTTTTAAGGAATTCGTCAACAAACTTTTTGTATGCAAAAGATGGTTTTGAGTATTTTTCGTAGTATATAACAGGCTTTCCGAAGCTGGGAGCCTCTGCAATTTTTACAGAACGCGGAATCATAGTGGAATATGCTTTGCCCGGGAAGTATTTGTTCACTTCCCCAATAACCTGTTGGGTTAGCTTCAGTCGGCTGTCATACATTGTAAACAGTACACCCTCAAGCTCTAAGTGCTCGTTATAATGCTGTCTTATTGTGCGAACTGTAGAAACGAGCTGGCTCAAGCCCTCCAAAGCGTAGTATTCGCACTGCAACGGGACAATGAGCGTATCTGCTGCTACTAATGCGTTTATGGAAAGGAGTCCTAAGCTCGGCGGACAGTCGATAATAATGTAGTCATATTCCATAACGAGAATAGCCAAAGCCTTTTTGAGTACGCTGTTGCGGTCTTCACGCTCACTGAGCTCAAGTTCGGCACCTGCCAAATTCATATTGGCAGGGAGTATATTAAGATTTTTGTAATCGGTTTCTACAGTGATTGCACGGGCGGACACTCCGTCTATGAGCATATCATAGGTTGAGGCATACACCTCGGACTTGTCTATGCCGACACCTGATGTGCTGTTGCCCTGTGGGTCAACGTCTACCAAAAGAGTCTTTTTGCCCTTTGCTCCGAGAGCAGCTGCCATATTTACACAAGTGGTAGTTTTGCCTACGCCGCCTTTTTGGTTAAATATTGCGATTGTCTTGCCCATTTTTCACCTCCATATATTGTTGAGATTATTATACAACAAACTAATGTGTCGTTCAAGTGTTTCACGTGAAACAGTAGTACTTTTTTCTCTTTTGCGTTTCACGTGAAACATATACAAAAATACGCAAAGCGGACGAGCCGTAGCCCATCCGCTTCGCGTGATGAAAAGAGGAGAATATGTTTAAAACGGTTTCCCGCTTTAAGCCTTTTTTGCGGTCAAAACCTTTAGTGGAGTGGCAGTTTGTGCCGTCTTAGGTATTTTGACTCTGAATTCGATGTACTCGTCGGTCTCGGTTTTGTCCGATATTGCATCAATGCCGGAGGCTTTCATAGTTTCGATAGCCTTGTTGACCGTGTTTATAAAAATTCGTACATCTTTGTAGACGATTGCGTTGCCTCGCCTTACCTTTGGGGTGTTGTCTGTGAGAGATGCGATAAAACGCTCTGTTTGCTCAACATTCAATTCTTTTTCGGTAATGATTTTAAGTGCAGCCCAAATGTCTTTTTCGGTCTGAAGTGCAAGCAATGCTCTTGCGTGTCTTTCGCTTAGATTGTGTGCTTCAATAAAATACCGAACATCCGGGGGCAATTTGAGCAGTCGCACCTTGTTGGATAGTGCAGACTGACTTTTGCCAAGTCGCTGTGCTATTTCTGTTTGAGTTAAGCCAAAGTGATTCATTAGCTGACCTACTGCTGTTGCTTCTTCAAAAAAGGTCAGGTCGGAGCGCTGAACATTCTCGAGAATGGAGAGTATCGCACTCTGCTGAGAGGAGCAATCCAGTTCAATGCAGGGAACTGTAGGCATTTTTGCGAGTATTGCCGCCCTAAGTCGTCGCTCACCGGCGATTACTTCAAAATATTCCGAATTATTTATTCGCCTAATCAACAGCGGCTGCAAAATTCCGTTTTCCTTTATTGAGTCGGCAAGGGACAGCATATCCTCACTGTCGAACTGATGACGAGGCTGATACGGATTCGGTAAAAGTCTCTCGGTAGGAATTTGGCATATATCGTTCATCTGTTTTCCCTCCGTGAGTTAATAGTACCACAGCGGCGGCAAAAAGAAAAGAACTTGTCATCGGGACAAGCTCTTGTGTTTCGACTGTAAATTACGCTTTACAGAGGATTAGAGGATATTTTTTTGTTTTTTCTCGGATATTTTGTCGGAGTGTGCGAAATCTTTTTGGCAAGAATTATATTTCTGCCGTCACCGTTCGGGAGATTATAGGAATATCTCTCTCTGATTTCTCCGCCAAGGGTGGCTACGGCGTTGTCTGATGTGACAGAATCATCTTCGCTGCCCTTCATAGCGGCGAAAGCACCGCCGACCTTAGCAAATGGGAGGCAGTATTCCGACAATATATTCATAGGCGCAACGGCACGGGCTGTTACTATATCGAATGTTTCACGCAAACTGTCATCATTGCCTAAATCCTCGGCTCTGCCGTGGATAAGAGTCGCATTCACACCGCAGGCATCTAAAACAGTCTGCAAAAAGTTGAGTCGCTTTTGCAATGCGTCAATCAGCACAACATCAGCCTCGGGATGTAGTATCAGCAGGGGAAGTCCGGGAAATCCGGCGCCGGTTCCGACATCTGCAATTCGGGTGTTTTCACCGATAGTTATGTATTTGTCCAAAATAATGCTGTCTACAAAGTGCTTTGTAACGATTTCATCGGGCTCGGTGATACCGGTCAGGTTCATTACCTTGTTGGTTTCCACAAGAATTTCGGCGTATGTGTCGAAACGCTCCGTCATAGCGTCGTCTATATCTATTCCATATAAGCTCGCTTGCTTTTTCAGTAAGTTTTTGTTTATCATAAACTCTCCAAAATTATATTCAGTGCTGTTATGTCAGCCGGATTAACACCGCTGATTCTGCCTGCCTGTCCGAGATTTTCCGGGCGCACCTTAGATAACTTTTCAACTGCCTCCAGGCGTAAGCCTTTTAGTTTTGTATAATCTATATCGTCGGGTATCTTTTTTGCTTCTATTCGGCGCATTTCTTTTATCTGCGCCTCCTGCTTTTTGATATAACCCTCATATTTTATGCTGATTTCTACCTGCTCAAATACTTCGTATGGCAGGTTTGGGCGTTCTTTGTCTACAGGTGCAAGGTCTGCGTAGGTGATTTGTGGTCTGCGTAGCAGCTCAATCATCTTGCATCCGGTTTTAAGCGGGGCAGTTCCTCGAGAAACAAGGATGTTTTGGAGCTCATCGCTGAGAGGAACGGAAAGGTTCCTCACTCTGCGCATTTCCTCCTTGATTTGCTCCTGTTTTTTGCAAAATGCGGCATATCTTTCGTTGCTGATGAGTCCGATTTTGTGACCGATAGGAGTCAGACGAATATCTGCGTTGTCCTGACGGAGCACAAGGCGGTATTCACTGCGTGATGTCATCATTCTGTAGGGGTCTGTGCAGCCTTTTGTGATAAGGTCGTCAATCAGCGTGCCGATATACGAGCCTCCTCGATCAAGAATCATAGGCTCTCTGCCAAGCACTTTAAGTGCGGCATTGATTCCTGCCACTAATCCCTGCGCCGCCGCTTCCTCGTATCCGCTGGAGCCGTTGAACTGACCGGCACCGTACAGTCCCGATATGTCATTGAACTCTAAAGTTGCTTTCAGCGCTGTAGGATCTACACAGTCGTACTCGATGGCATAAGCAGTACGCATAACCTGTGCGTGCTCAAGTCCGGGTATAGTGTGGATAAATGCAAGCTGTACATCCTCCGGCAAAGAGGAGGATAATCCCTGAAGATACATTTCCTCCGTGTTCAGTCCGCAAGGCTCAATAAAGAGCTGATGGCGTTCTTTGTCGCCAAAACGAACTATTTTGTCCTCAAAGCTCGGGCAATATCGTGGACCTTTTCCCTCGATTCTTCCGCTGTACATAGGAGAACGGTGGAGATTGTCCAAAATAATCTGCTTTGTGGCTTGGTTAGTATATGTAATATGGCAGGGAACTTTGTTCACCGGCGGAGTTTTTGTTTCAAAAGAGAAAGGCACGGTATGCTCGTCTCCCTCTTGCACCTCTAAGTGTGAAAAATCAATGCTCCGTCTGTTAACTCTGGAAGGAGTGCCGGTTTTGAAGCGGCGAAGGGGAAGATTGAGTTTTTTCAGTGAAACAGCAAGCTCTTTTGCGGGGAACATACCGTCAGGACCTGATTCATAACTGACATCACCGATATAAACTCTGCCGCCTAAAAATGTGCCTGTGGCGATAACAACCGCTTTGGCAGAAAAAACAGCCTCCAGTCTGGTTTTTACATACCAGAGGTCATCTTTTTTGTAAATATCGACTATTTCACCTTGACGAATATCAAGATTTTCCTGGAGTTCGAGCGTATGTTTCATACCGGCGGAGTATTCTCGCCTGTCGATTTGGGCACGGAGAGAGTGCACGGCAGGGCCTTTGCCTAAATTCAGCATACGAGACTGCAGACAGTATTTGTCAGCCGCCTTGCCCATTTCTCCTCCGAGAGCGTCTATCTCTCTGACCAAATGTCCTTTTGAAGTGCCGCCGATAGAAGGATTGCAGGGCATATTGCCCACCCAATCCAGATTGATTGTGAACACGGCGGTGCTTGCACCCAGTCTCGCCGAGGCGAGAGCCGCCTCTATTCCGGCGTGACCGGCACCGATAACTATTACATCATAATTTTCTGCAAAATATTCCATTTATTTACCCACACAGAATTTACTAAATATATTGTTTACCACTTCGGTAGTGGCTTTTTTTCCTGTCAGAGCCAAAAGCTCGTCGGCGGCACTGTCTATCATAACATTGATTGCGTCGTAGGTAATGCCTATATCAAATCCACGCTTTGCCTCAATCAGACTGTCCAGTGCGTTTTGGCAGTTTTGTTTTTGGCGAGCATTGGCGAGCATTGGGGCAGAGGAGTCAAAATTCGCTACGCCTAAGATTTTTGTAACCGTGGCTGCCAGTTCGTCCAGTCCGTCCTGATTTTTTGCGCTGATTGAAACAATGTTGTCAAAATTATTTTTGATGGTCTCAAGGTCAGCCTTTTGCGGCAGGTCGGTTTTGTTGATTACAGCGACGGCATTTTTGCTTTTGCATTTTTTAATTAAATCAGAATCAAATTCGCCCAAATCACTGCTTCCGTCGAATACAGCGAGTACAAGAGCGGCGTCCTCAAGAGCAGCATATGCCTTTTCGATGCCGATACTCTCTACCACATCGTCCGAGCGGCGTATTCCTGCTGTGTCACGAAGATGAAGCACGATTCCACCCAGTGTGATATTGTCTTCGACTATATCTCGTGTGGTGCCTTCGATGTGGGTAACGATGCTTTTTTCTTTGCCAACCAGCATATTCATAAGGCTGGATTTGCCAACATTCGGTTTGCCCACAATGGCAGTGTCAACACCGTTAGTAATAGTCTGACCGCTGTCGTAGTTTCGCAAAAGGGCGCTAAGCTCATTGATACAAGTGTCGAGAGTTTCGCCTAATTCGTTGCTTTCAAGCTCAGGTATCTCCTCATCGGGATAGTCTACACAAGCTGCCATAACAGCCGAGGTGTCCAAAAGTTTTTGGAGTACACTGTTTATTTTATTGCTCAAAGAACCCTGCAGAGCGGAAAATGACGCTTTCATAGCTTCCTCGCCCTGTGCCGAGATAAGCTCGGCTACAGATTCTGCCTGAGTCAAATCCATTTTGCCGTTGAGAAAAGCACGCTTTGTGAACTCTCCGGGTCCTGCCGGAGATGCGCCTGCATCTAACACGGCCTGTAAGGTTTTTTGAACAATAAGAACGCCGCCGTGGACGCTGATTTCTACCACATTTTCGCCGGTATAGCTTTTTGGCGCTCTGAACACAAGCGCAACCGCATTGTCGGCAGGCACGCCGTCAATAACCACATTGCCGTACTTTGCGTGGTAGCCGCTCACATCGGTAAGGGAGCTTTTGTCAAAAGGCAAAAATACCTTACTCGCTATATTCAGCGCGTTGTCGCCGCTGATTCTTATTACGCCGATTCCTCCGGGTGCATTGCCGGTAGAGATTGCTGCTATAGTAGATGACATAAGCCCCTCCTTTGTGAGTTCTGATAAAGTCAAAACGGCGAACGCCTCCGTCCGCCATTTTGTAAAATATCAATCTTTGTTTACTTCGATTTTGCCGAATTTTGGCAAATCAGCACGATCCACCTTCTGCTCACGGTTAGGATCTACCGCCGGAGCAGAGGTGCGCTGTGACCTACCCCCACGACGATAACCCCCATTGTTATGAGGCTTAGCGCCGCCTACCGGCTCAATAACTACTCGTCTGTCCTGATTGTAGCCTACGGAGCGTGACTCAACACCGTCAATCTCTTGGATTGTGGTATGAATGATTCTGCGCTCATAAGGATTCATAGGATCGAATCTGTAGCTGCGACCGGTTCTGAGAACATACGCAGCGTGCTTTTTAGCAATGTTTTGCAGCGCTTCGTTGCGTTTTTCTCTGAAATCACCGATGTTGATGGAAACTCTGACATAGCCGTCCGCACTCTTTTTCATCATAAGAGAAATGAGGTATTGGATGCTGTCCAGTGTGTCTCCGTGGTGACCTATGATTATTCCGCAGTCATCACAATCCACGTCCATCGTGATGACACCCTCGTTGTAACTTGCACCTATTTTTGCGTCCTCAACCTTGAGACCTTTGAGTATGGTCATAAGATAGGACTTTGCCAACTCCAAGTCAACGACAGGTGGATAATCTCTTACTTTGGTTGGCTCTGTCTTAGGCTCGCTCATTTTTAGTTCATTCTTCTTTACGGGAGCTTTTTGCTCCTTCTTTTGTGCGGGCTTTTGGGCATTGCCGTTTTGCTTTTTAGGCGCCTGAGCTTTCTTTTGCTTCTTTGGGGCCTTCTTTTCTTTTACGCCGTCATCATAACTAGCCTTAACTTTTGCATCACTGCCGCCGAAAAGTCCGAGGAACTTCTTCTTAGGCATTTCGATTACATCTATTTTAATGTCGGCAGTCAGAGGCGCATTAAGTCCGGCTTTTGCTGCAGCACTTGCTTCTTCAACAGTCTTGCCGGTACCGATAAATTCTTTTATCATATATCCTCCGTACTGATGTACTTATTTGCGTGCGTTCTTTATACTTTCTTCTCTTGCTCTACGCTGGATAGTGTTTTCTACCATTTCTCGTGCAATGTTGCGCTTTGGTGGGAAAAACTTAGCCATAACGAGCTGCTGTGCCATAGCCACAAGGTTAGAAATAATCCAATAAAAACCTACTGCCGCAGATACCTTAAAGGAAATGTAGAACGAGAACAACGGCATCATAAGCATCATCATAAGCATCTGCTGTTGCTGCTGTGCTACTGCAGGATTCGTTTTCTTTTGGATAAGTGTAGAGAGAAGAGATGAGCCCATAGAGGTTACAAGAGAGAGGATAGGAATAATAACGATGATTCCGTCTTTCCAGTGAGGAATCTGTGTCATGTCCAATCCGCCGATGTACAAATGGCTCTTGTATTCTTCGATAGCGCTTACATTAGCCGCCGAGAAAAGATCGGGGAACTGTGTCATAAGCGTTTCCTTGTACTTGGCAAAGTGCTGAAGAATCTCAATTTGGAAATAAGAAGTACTCTTTGAGTCAAATCCGATAGCCGTAGCAATCTCGTTTGAGTGGCTCGCAATGTCGATGCCGAGGATGTACTGGATAGGATAGTAGATGATACCGATGATACCCATAAGGAATACCATCTGGAAAATCATAGGACCGCAACCCATATTCATAGGATTGTGACCTTCTCTCGCATAGAGGTCCTGCATCTCTTCCTGCATCTTTTGGCGATCACGGGGATCTTTGGTATTTGCGTACTTCTTTTGGATTTTTTGAATTTTCGGTTGCAGACGGGAGGTCTTGGCTGTGGACTTTTGCTGTTTTATTGTGAATGGAAACAGTACCAAACGAGTAAGAACAGTAAATACAATCAGCGCAAGGAAGTATTGGTCGTTGAATACGAACAACAGCCCTTCCATACATTTACCGAAAAGCCAATAAAGGGGCTTAAAAATCGACATACCGTTGCTGACGGCAGCCAAAGTAATAAAACTGTTAATCACTTAGTTTTCCTCTTTATATTATTTTCGTGTTTTGGAGGAACAGGGTCATAGCCGCCTTTTACGAAGGGGTTACAGCGCATTATGCGCCATATTGCCAGCAGGCTCCCTTTTATTATCCCGTGCACCTGAATAGCCTCGATAGCGTATTGGGAGCAGGTGGGCGTGTAGCGACACGAGCCGTGTGAAAATCTGGGCGATAGGGTAACCTGATATGTCCTGATTAGGAATATCATCCCTTTTTTGATAAAATTTTTAATCTTTTTCATTTATAATACCCAGCAGAGAAAAGTGATTTTCCATAGCAGTGAGCACTTCCTGCATCTTGGCGGAGGAGGTTTTGCTCCTCGCAACGAACACAAAGTCCCAATTTCCGTCGATTTTAGGCTCCAATTCCCGATATGCCGCTCTGATAATCCTGCGAGAGCGATTGCGTTGTACGGCATTGCCTATCTTTTTTGAGGTAGTTATGCCGAGCCTGCATCCGTCGAGTCTGCTCCTTTGAGCATAGGTGACGAGCACGGGGGACGCCTGACTTTTTCCACGGTAGTACAGTCTGCGAAAATCCTTATTCTCTTTTATGGTTTTAGTTTTCACAAAGACCATTCCTCGTTGTTAATTAGTAAGAGAGGGTTTTTCTGCCCTTTGCGCGACGGCGAGCGAGTACCTTTCTGCCGTTCTTTGTAGCCATTCTCTTTCTGAATCCGTGCACCTTCTGTGCGTGTCTCTTTTTAGGCTGGAAAGTTCTTTTCATTTTATTCACTCCAATCGAAAGACTAAACTTGTCTTAATCTTTATTTTCTCTGTGCGGTATAGCACAGGCAATTACTATTTGTAAACAGAAACACTAATAGCCTTGATATTATAGCCCAAATTATAACTACTTGTCAACAAAAACTTGTATTTATTTTAATTATATTATATAATGCTACTATATGTTGGGGGTGGCAGCTTTGTCAACAACAAGAAAAAAGGATATTTCATCCGAACTGCTCTTTGGAATGGTCATATTTTTTGTTATGTTCTGTATCCAACAAACTTACTACACCGGCGGATGGCTGTTGTTTTTTATTGACAAAAGGTTCAGCTATCTCAATATGGCGCTGTCCTTTGTACTTCCGGCACTGGCTGCCTACATGTACTGGCGGGAGCGGATGGAGATGAAATTCATCAGCCAAACTATGACATATATGTCTGTAGGTGTTGCCGTGACTTATGTGATTTATCGCTTGTTCATTATGGAACCGTTAGTTGCTAAGGACATTCACATTATGGATGAGTGTCATTTGGTATGCTGTTGTATGTGCTATTTGGGCGTAGGTGCAGCTATGGCGGCGGTCAAAAAGAAGCTGAAGCACCACAGCATAGGCTTTACCGCCTTCTATAATGAATATATAAAAGGCTTTTGGATAGTGTTTGTACTGCTGTTTTTGTATATTTATTTCATCAACCGCATAGGCAAGGAGCGCAGTTACTATGTGTATATGCCGGTTAATCTTGTGCCGTTCTGCGGTGAGATAAAGCAGACATTGCAGAATTTCAGCCTGAACGGTCTGATGCACTTACTGGGCAATGTGGCATACTACACAATTTTTTCCGTACTTGTTATGAGCACGGTTAAAAAGAAAAAAACCATGTTCGGAATCCTTATTCCGGTTATAACCAGCATAGTGTTTGAGGTTGTGCAGTATCTCTTTGATATGGGTGACACGGACATAGACGATGTTATTACCAACACGATAGGCGCACTCATAGGCGTGCTCGTATATAACCATGTGATAAAAAAGATTTTGAGGAGCAAAAAATGATAGGAATTATCGGAGCTATGGATGTTGAGGTCAACACCCTAAAGCAGAAAGTAAAAAACAAGACCGTAACCAATATAGCCGGCATTGATTTTGTTATGGGTGATATAGAGGGAGTTATGGCTGTTGTGGCACAGTGTTCACCGGGCAAGGTTAATGCGGCTCTGTGCACTCAAGCAATGATTGACCGATTTTCGCCAGACTGCATAATCAATGTAGGCGTCGGTTGTTCGCTTTCTCCCGAGGTTGTAATAAAAAATATAGTAATCGCATCGGATGTGTGTGAATATGATATTGACATTACTGCTCTCGGAGAGCCGAGGGGATTCATAAACGGATTGAATATGACTAAAGTGCCTACAGACACCGCTCTGTCAGACTCACTCGCCCGTGCGGCAATAAATTGCGGTGAAAGAATATATAGGGGCACGGTGGCTTCCGGAGATACCTTTATTGCAGGCGAGGAGCTTAAGCTCTCTCTTAAGACCGATTTCGGTGCAATCTGCGGTGAAATGGAGGGCGGAGCAATCGGACACACCTGTGCTGCTAACGGAATACCCTTTGCCGTTTTGCGTTCTATCAGCGACGGCGGCGACGAAAACGCTCTTATGGATTATCCTACCTTTAAGAATATTGCTGCCAAACTGTCTACTTCGATTATTCTCGAATATATAGCAGCCCAAAGGACACAGCTGGAGCTGTTTTGATAAAAAAATCCCGCAAGCCTAAGCCTGCAGGATTGATTTTGAAATTATTTAGTATGTAAAGTGAGAGAGAATGTATTCCTCTGCTTCTTCTATAAGCGAATGGAGTGCGGTGCGCTGAGTTTCAGCCATACCGGTGCGGCTGCGGTCCTCGATGAACACTGAGCGTGCGTCCTGCACAGCAATAGCGGCAGATGCCAGGTCACGAGCTATGGTATAGTCGATTTTGAACATTTCCTTTGGCAGTATTCCTGCTTTTTCCATAGTCAGTGCGCCTCTGTAGACGCTGAGCATATAGTAGTCATAAATGTAGTCCTTGCCTACGCCGTCGTTGATGGCAGAGGTGGATACATCCAGCAGGTACTTTGTGGCGAGTGCCAAATTTTTGATTGAGCGACCGCCCTCATCGGTGTCCTCGTATGCTGACAGGTAGTCTACGCTCATACCGTTTCGGCTGTCGCTGACACCCAGCAGATAGTCGGTGGTTACTCCATAGTATTTGCTGCACTTGATTACAAAATCGAGGCCGCATTCTCTTATGCCTTTTTCGTAATGGGACAGCAGAGCTTGTGATATTCCGAGATCGGTAGCCGCTTTCTTTTGGCTGATGCCTCTCTCCTTTCTTAATTGCGAAAGGACAGTGGCAAATTTTGATAACTTATGTTCTTCTTTATCTTTAGTCATACTTAATTTCCTATCTATTCTATGTGAACTGCGCAAACGCTTTTATACATTTTGTAATAAATCTAATTATAGTCTTAGTTATACAGAAAGTAAAGAAACAACGCACATTTGTTATTTTTTTGTAATAAATTAGTGTCAAACTCGAAAAGCACGGAGGATTTTATAATGAAAACATACACATTGTATTTGTTCAGGCACGGACTGACAAAGGGAAATATCAACGCACAGTATATTGGGCATACAGATTATCCCCTCACTACATTTGGTATAGAACAGCTCAAGGACATCAAGGCTAAGTATCACTATCCCACAGTGGATGCGGTGTTCGTTTCGCCTCTCAAGAGGGCAATGGACAGTGCAAATATTATGTTCCCGAAAAATAACAAAATTGTAATAGATAATTTTATCGAGTACAATTTCGGAGAGTTTGAGGAGCTGACGGCAGATGATTTGAAGGATAACGACGACTTTAAGCAGTGGCTCCACGGAGATATGCATGCCCGTCCGCCATATGGCGAGAGCAACGCCGAGTTTGTTCAGCGTGTTTGTGCAGATTTTGAAAAGGTAATCAACGGCTGCATCTCCACAGGCACGGAGAATATTGCTATCGTAACTCACGCCGGTGTGATTATGACCATTTTGTCATGCTACGGATTGCCGGAGGCACCTATGGCTCACTGGCAGATGGACCCCGGCTATGGCTACAAGCTGCGAATCACTCCGTCTCTTTGGATGAAGGCGAACAAGATCGAGGTCGTTGATACCGCACCCCAATCATTAGCCGATATGAAAGCGGAAGCAGGTGAATCAAATGACTGAGAAAAAAAGAAAGCACTTTTTTGGTGCATTATTGATTTTGTATTTTTTGTTTTTCGGTGTACTGCTGGCAGTGGGCAGTTTTTATGATTTGGATATAGAGGAAAATCTATTTGATCCCCAAAACGGATTTGCACATTTTTTTGAGATTTGGGGCGAGGCGCCGAGATTTGCTATGTGGGCACCGGCGGCTACGGTTTTGCTGTTTTGCCGTCACAGTCTGGCAGAATGTGTCGAGGTTATACACAGAATTTTTCCGTTCATACCTAAAATATCTGCTAAGACCATAAAGAGAAAAAGATATAAGCTCTGCAATTTTGTGCTCAATATTGTTGAGATTGTTGGCTTTACGGCACTTGCTGTTTTAGGTTGGGATAAGCTGATACGCAACGTGGGCAAGTATTATGTGGATTTGAGTCGAGGTGTATGGTATGCGATAGCGGCAGTGGCTACGCTGATTGTGTTTGCACTGTTCACCAAGATACCTAAGAGCGTGCTTAATCGTCTTGAGCCTTTGGCACTGGCAGGTATAGTTTTCGGATTACTGTATATCCTTCAGCCTGCAATAAAAGGATTATTCAATCGAGTAAGATTTAGAGAAATGGTAGCTTTTTCGGTTGGAATAAAGGATGCAAGAGACGCATCTGTCAGCAGAGCGCTGTTGAGCAGAGCCGACCTCAGCTGTTTTACACCGTGGTATAAGAGCGGTATGGGCGGTACTGTACTCAACGGGTTAAAGCTCAGCGGCACAAGCTGTCCCAGCGGTCATATGATGAGCGGTTGTTTTATTTTCCTAATTACACTGCTCACAGAGACATTTGAGAAAACAAAAAAATTCACCCTGCCTGCTGCATTGTTCAGCTTTTTGTATGTAGGTATTTTGGGACTTACGAGAATTATTCGTGGTGCACATTTCCTCAGTGATATATCACTGGGTGCAATATTCGGTATGCTGTTCTTTTTGATTGCAGCAGGACTGCTGAAAAGTTTTTATCGCCACGCATATCTTCCTGTCCGTGATTATGTGTAATATATAATAAGTATATAACAGAAGCCCCTGCACAGTCGGTTAGCAGCTGTGCAGGGGTTGTTTTATTTTATGAACTTGTCGATAGCGTCGTTTAGCTCGTCTATCATTTTGTCGTCGCCGTTTTCTACAGCGTGGACGATACAATGCTTTATATGGTCCTTCAGTATCACCTTGCCGGTGTTGTTTATGGCAGACTTTACGGCGGCGAGCTGAATCAGCACATCGCTGCAGTCCTCGTCATTGTCTACCATCGCTTTTACCTTTTGGAGATGACCGATGGCTCTTGCCAGGCGGTTGGACACTTCTCGGATGTGTTCTTCGGAGTGGTGGTGACTGTGGATTTCGTTCAGCTTATCCATATATCAGTCCTTTAGGAAATGGGACATAATACTCGGACCGAAGTCGATATAGTTGCCTGTTTCTTTGGCTGTCTCCTCGTTGATGGACTGAACCTTGCTATCCTTTTCGTCATTCTTATGGTAGATGAGATAAGGCACAGGATCGCAGGCATGGGTGCGAGTTACGATAGGTGTCGGGTGATCGGGGAGAATGAGTATTTTGTAGTCGTCGTATTCTTTCAGTCCTTCAAAGAGGATTGGCAGTACACGCTCGTCAATCAGCTCAATAGCTCTCACCTTGTTCTCCGGCTCGTTGCGGTGTCCGCACTCGTCCGGAGCTTCAAAGTGGATATATACCAGGTCGTCGCCCTTTTTCAGCAGGTCGAGAGCAGCCTTAGCCTTGCCCTCAAAGTTTGTGTCGATATATCCGGTTGCACCTTCTACCTCGGCTACATCCATTTTTGCACACTGACCGAGTCCTTTGATAAGGTCAACTGCGGAAACAACGCCGCCCTTTATGCCATATACATCCTCAAAGCTGTCGAACGCAGGTCTTGTACCCTCGCCCCAGAGCCAAATAGAGTTTGCAGGACCTTTGCCGGCTTTCTTTCTTGCAATGTTGATTGGATGGTCTTTGAGCAGGTCATATGATTTTTTCATCATATCTATCAGCGGTTTTGCATTTTCGCTGTTGCTGAGATATTCTGTAATAACCTTGCCTGTAATGTCGTGAGGAGGAGTCATTTTGCCTAGGTCGGTTGTGCCGTTTTTCCATATTAAGCAGTGACGGTAGCTGACACCGGGGTAGAACTTAAACTCATCTGTGCCGAGTTTTTCGTCAATGTACTTGATGAGTACCTCTGCCTCCTCGGTGCTTATGTCGTCGGCGCAATAGTCTACGATAGTCTTTTCTTCGTACGGCTTGTCATCCTCGGAGAGAGTGACGAGGTTAGTACGCAGTGACACATCGGTAGGTTTCATATCTATGCCGATAGATGCAGCCTCCAGAGGACTTCTGCCGGTATAGAATTTCATTGGGTCAAAGCCCATCACGCTCATATTTGCCACATCTGAGCCGGGTTTAAGTCCCTGTGCTACCGTGCGGATAAGACCTACCTCTGCTCTTTGTGCAAGGTAGTCCATATTAGGCTTTTTGGCACACATCATAGGTGTTTTGCCGTCTAATGCCGGAACGGGATAGTCTGCCATTCCGTCATATAATACTACTACATATTTCATTTTTGTGCTTCTTTCTAAAATATATTTTCTATATTATACAAAATTATTTGAAGTATGCTACGCCGCTTTCAAAGATTTTCATATCCTTATCGAACGGAACATTACCGTAGAGGTTGACACCCTTACGCTCGCAGTGGCCCATTTTGCCGAGTACTCTTCCGTCAGGAGAGGTGATACCCTCTACTGCGCATACTGAGCCGTTGGGGTTGAACGGCATATCGGCTGTTACCTCGCCGTCGAGATTTACATACTGAGTTGCGATTTGTCCGTTAGCCGCCAGCTTTTTGATTACTTCGTCGTTGGCTACGAATCTGCCTTCACCGTGACTGATAGGTACTGCGAACATATCTCCGGCGTTCACACTGTTGAACCAAGGTGATTTTGTGCTCGTTACCCGTGTGTATGCCATAGATGAAATGTGTCTGCCTATTGTATTGAAGGTGAGAGTCGGATCGTCCTCTTTGATTTCGGTGATTTCGCCGTAAGGTACGAGCCCCAGCTTAATCAGAGCTTGGAAACCGTTGCATATGCCAAGCATAAGACCGTCACGGCAGTTCAGCAGCTTTGTTACAGCCTCGCTGACCTTAGGATTGCGGAATGTGGTAGCAATAAATTTGCCCGAACCCTCCGGCTCGTCACCGCCGGAAAATCCGCCGGGGAGCATAACGATTTGGCTGGATTCAATTTCTGCAACCATTTTGTCGATAGTTTCGTTAATATCCTGCGGAGTAAGGTTGTTTACTACCAATATAGAGGTGTCTGCGCCTGCCTTTTGGAAAGCACGGGCAGTGTCAACCTCGCAGTTTGTGCCCGGGAATGCCGGAATGAATACCTTGGGCTTAGCCACCTTGTTCTTTGCTACGAATATGGAGCGTTCCTTGCAGAGAGGAACTTCTATAGGCATTTTAGCCGATTTTTTGCTGTCGGTAGGGAATACCTTTTCCAGCTTAGATGTCCACTCGTCAATAAGGTCATCGCAGGTATATACTGTGCCGTCGATAATAAATACGCTGTTGTCGGTAGTCTTGCCGAGAACTACGCCGTCAAATTCATTTTCGTCCTTGAGCTCAAGTACAAAGCTTCCTTGAAGGGGAGCGAACAATGTTTTTGCATCGAGGTCTTGAGCAAAGGTAAATCCTGTTTTGTTGCCGAATGCCATCTTACATACAGTGGCAGCGGCACCGCCCTCTTTTACTACTCCGGCTGCAAGAATCTTGCCCTCCTTGATTGCGTTTGCAATTTTGACCATAAGAGCCATTGCTTTTTCGTAATCGGGGAGACCGCTTGTTTCGTCTACCGGAATTTCTACCAGCTTGACTACACTGCCGTTGTTCTTGAACTGAGCGGACACTGTTTCGGATGCCTTGGAAATACCTACGGCAAATGATACGAGAGTAGGCGGAACATCAAGGTCATTGAAGCTGCCGCTCATACTGTCCTTACCGCCGATAGACGGTGTGTGGTATCCTACCTGTGCGGTGAGTGCACCTAAGAGTGCCGAGGTAGGCTTGCCCCAACGGGTAGCATCCTCGCTCATACGCTCAAAATATTCTTGGAATGTCAGTCTCGCTTTGCTTGGGTCACAGCCGACTGCTGCCAGTTTTGCGAGAGATTCGGTAACTGCGAATGCTGCACTGTGAAACGGAGACCAGCGGCTCAGTTTAGGGATAAAGCCGTATGCCATAACAGTGGCTGTGTCCGTTTCGCCCTCGGTCATAGGTACCTTTGCCACCATTGCTTCCTCGGGGGTGAGCTGATATTTGCCGGCAAAAGGCATAAGCACGGTTGATGCGCCGATAGAGGAGTCAAAGCGTTCTGCAAGACCCTTTTGACCGCAAACCTCCAGACGACTCAGGTTAGCCTTCAGTGCCTCGGCATTAGTCATATTCTTTAATGCAGCAGGTACTGCGGTACGGTATTCGTCGTCACCTACAGGCAGAATTTCTGCCTTTGTGTGCTGTACCACGCCGTTTGTGTTCAAAAAGTCACGGCTGATATCTACGATTTTGTCGCCTCTCCAGGTCATTTCGAGACGGTTTGCGGAGGTAACCTCTGCCACTACAGTGGACTCAAGGTTTTCTTCTCTCGCCAATTCTTCAAATCTTTCTACATCCGACTTGTCTACAACTACTGCCATACGCTCCTGAGATTCGGAGATAGCAAGCTCTGTGCCGTCAAGTCCGGCATATTTTTTCGGAACTTTGTCAAGGTCAATTTTCAGTCCGTCTGCAAGCTCGCCGATAGCGACAGATACGCCGCCTGCACCGAAGTCGTTGCAGCGCTTAATCATCTGTGCAACCTCAGCGTTGCGGAACAAACGCTGAATTTTGCGCTCGGTGGGAGGATTACCCTTTTGTACTTCTGCACCGCAAGTTTCGATAGACTGGCTGTTGTGAGCTTTGGAGGAGCCTGTTGCACCGCCGCAGCCGTCACGACCTGTTCTGCCGCCGAGCAGAATGATTACATCGCCCTCTTGGGGAACTTCTCTCTTTACATTTTTTTTAGGAGATGCGCCGATTACTGCGCCGATTTCCATACGCTTAGCTACATAGCCCTCGTCGTACAGCTCTGTTACCTGGCCGGTAGCGAGACCGATTTGGTTACCGTAGGACGAATAGCCCTGTGCTGCACCGGTGGTGATTTTGCTCTGTGGGAGCTTGCCCTCCATTGTGTCTTCAAACGGTGTGGTGGGATCGCCGGCACCGGTTACACGCATAGCCTGATATACATAGGCTCTGCCTGACAGTGGGTCACGGATAGCGCCGCCGAGACAGGTAGCCGCACCGCCGAAAGGTTCTATTTCTGTAGGATGATTGTGAGTTTCGTTTTTGAATTGAATGAGCCACGGTTCTTTTTTGCCGTCGATTTCTACATCCACATTTATTGAGCAGGCGTTGATTTCCTCGCTCTCGTCCAAATCGTCAACATAGCCCTGCTTCTTCAGCAGCTTTGTGCCGATGCAAGCCATATCCATAAGACAAACGATTTTGTCCTTTCTGTCGCCGTAGACTTCCTTGCGGATTTCAAAATATTCGTTCAGCGCCTTTTCGATAGCGGCACTGTACTTGCCATCATCTACCTTGATTTCGTCCAGCTGAGTAGCAAAGGTGGTGTGGCGGCAGTGGTCACTCCAATATGTGTCTATTACTTTAAGCTCTGTCAGTGACGGGTCTCTGTTTTCCTCGTTTTTGAAATAATCTCTAACCCAGCACAAATCCTCTATGCTCATAGCAAAGCCCATAGATTTGTGGTATTCTGCGATTTCGTCATCACTCTTTGAGATAAAGCCGGTAATTCTTACTATATCAGCCGGAATGTCGTACTCTATATCGAGACTTTCGGGCTTGTCCATAGATGCAACTCTGGACTCAACAGGGTTGATGATATAGTTTTTGATTTTGTCGAACTCAGCGTCGGTGATGTCGCCCTTTACTGCAATTACCTTTGCCGATGTAACCTTTGGCATTTCGCCTGCTGTCAGGAGCTGAATACACTGTGCTGCACTGTCAGCTCGTTGGTCGTACTGACCGGGGAGATATTCTGTAGCGAAGTATCTCCAGCCCTCAGGGAAGGTTATCTCGTCGTACACATTGTCGAGATTAGTCTCGGAAAAGACGGTTTTGACTGCCTTTTGGAACTCCTCTTCGGTGAGACCTTGAGCGTCATATCTGTTGATTATTCTCAGATCCTCCAGAGCGGTGATACCGACATTGCTTTTCAGGTCCTCAAGGGTTTGTCCTGCCTCAATGTCGTTGCCTCGCTTTTTTTCTACAAAAACTCGAAAAACTTTTTTCATACCTATTCTCCTTGAAAAATTGTAATTCATTTTATTATAATAACATATATTTATACCGATTTCCATATAAAAATAACTGCCGTCAGAAAAAATATTGCCAATTATAAAGATATTGTTAATTTCTTAACTAACACCTTACATTTATTTTTTGTTGTGCTATAATAGTCAAGTGTAGAGGGACACCTCTGTCACTAATATCGGATAGGAAGTGAATGCTGTGAATGAGGTTGATGAACAGGCGTTCGATGTAGAATTTTTGTCCTGCGTTATCGACAAGGCTAAGAATATGCTTGTGCTCGACAGCGACAGCCATTTTAGCGAATATGTCGGCGTCCATCCATCAAAAATCAAACAGGGCAAACTGTTTTTCCACGACATTTTAGTGCCGCAAGAGAGAGAGAAGGTTATGCGTCAGCTATGCAAAAAGGACTCGCCTTATGTATATCTTGACTGCAATATTAAAGACAAAAAGGGTAATTTTAATTTCGTCCATTGTACTTGCCGCAATGTGCCGGACAGCACTTTGTGCCAAATCACTATGGCGGATGTTTCCCGTTCCATAAAACGCTCAAAGGAGCTGAAAGCTCAGGCTAAGGAGATGAATCACCTTATCGACTTAGTAAACGGCGGTGTGTGTCTGTTTAAGGTTAATCAGGATATGCACTTTGAGATTTTGTATGCCAATGAGGCGTGCTGTCGTTATTTCGGCACCACAAAAGAGAATTATAACAAGCAGGACTACCGCATAGATGAGCTGATTCATCCGGAGGATAAGAGTATTGCCTTTCAGGCCATCGGTACTGCTATGGCTACAAAAAAGTCCATAGACCTTGAGCTGCGCATCATTACCCACAAAGGACAGTACATTTGGTGCAAAATGGACGCAGGTATTCAGAGATATTCTAAGGATAACTGCCCTGTGTTCCACGCAGTATTTTCCGACATAACGGATGTTAAGGAGGCGGAGTCTCTCGCCGAGCATCAGCGTGAGACTTTGACTCAGGTGCTGAAGAATGTGCCCGGTCCGCTGTTCTGTACAGATTATGACAATCCTTTTGTGCTTAATGTAGCCAGCGAGGATTTTATGAAATTGACAGGATATACCCGTGATGAGCTTTTTATTCGCTACGGCGGTGATTTGACTAATTTGATTTCGCCCAGAGAGGTGGATATTGCCCGCCATGCCATAGACACTCAGTTAGAAAAGGGGAATGTGGCAAAGGCTACATATTCGCTGAAAATAAAAGGCGGAAAGCACCTTGTGGTAGTTGACAGACGAAAGGTCATTTCCTCCACTAACGGCGAAAAATCTACCATAGGTCTGCTCAGAGACATAACCTCTATGCACTTAGACGAGGATTTTGATATTTAGCGGTACTGATTGAATAACATAAAAAGCAGCTAAAGTTTTGATTGACTTTAGCTGCTTTATTTTTTTATTTGTATGATACTTTGCCGCTGTTGTTGGAGGAGGCGAGACCTATGTAGCTCTTGCCTTTGTTCAGAGCCAATGTTTTGCCCTCGGCGTCGGTGAGCTTAAGCTGACCGTCTTTTGCACTCCATTTGATAGGAGCGATTTTGCCGTTAGAGGCATAATAGCCGTCACCCTCGGACAGAGTGTAGTTCAGGTATGTGGTGGTAGAGCCCTTGTAGGGAGTGGTGATATAGGTGCTCTTTGCCATAAGCACAATTACATTTTGGAACTTAACATCTGTTTTCCAATCATTTGTATGATACTTTTTGTCAGAGGTACTGTAGGTGAACTTTCTTGTGTCTGTGCGGTTTGAAAAAGTAATGTTCACTCCGCTTGCACTTTCTGTTCCGGCATCCTTAATATTATCGTTGAATGTAAATCTTGTGAAATTGCTTTCGTTGATGGTGGTTCTGTATTTCTTAGATTTTATTGTGCTTGCGATATTCTTTCCGTTCAGGATACCTTTGTGCTCGCTGGATACACGGCGGGTGGTATCTCTGCCGAAGAGCTTGCCGCCGTTCATTCCGTCTATGTCGTCTACCTTTTCTTTTTTGATTGTTTCGTAGCCGCCGACATAGTCGCCCTTGCTGTGACTGCCGCCCCAGTGGATAAACACTGCGTCGAACAACTTGCTGAACTTAACATATGACGGTCTGGCAGAACGGAGCGGACCTACCTTTTCGGGTACGGAATTGTAGTCTGCATAGAGCCAGAGCATACGGCTGATGCCGCCTTCAACTTCGCCTTCAACAATAATGTCGGGAGAGGTGATACCCCATTGTGGTCTGGCAGGTGACAAATTTTCTACTACTATTGCCACAGGACGCACGCCCACTGCCTTTGATGAAAAATCATCCTCACCGGTGAATGGATTGTTTACCGGAACGGGCTTAGTGGTTGTTTCCGTTGTGGACTCGCTAGCCTTTGTCGTTGTCTTGTCGCTTTTTGTGGAGCAGCCGAACAAAGTAAGCGCTATTACTGCCGCCAAAACGACGGCTAAAATTCTTTTTGCTTTCATCCTAAAATTTCCCCTTTTGGAATATATTACATTTTAATAATAGCACAACAGATTGTGCATTTCAATTAGTAGTTGAAAAAAATCTCACAATATAATAGAATATGATTATAAAATTATGTGAGGTAGAGTATGAAAAATTTATTGTACTACACAAAAAAGGCAAAATCTTGGGAAGAGGCCTTGCCTGTAGGTAACGGAAGAATGGGTGCCATGGTGTTCGGTAATCTCAAAAACGAGCGCATAGCCCTTAATGAAGATACCCTTTGGTCAGGTTATCCAAAGGATTTGAACAAAAAAGATGCCCACGAGCATCTGGATGATATACGCAAGGCGATTTTCAGCGGTGACCACGCCGCTGCCAAAAAGATAGCCAACGAGGATATGCACGGCCACTGGAGCGAGGCATACCTGCCCTTTGGCGATTTGAATATAAAGTACACCGACGGTGCAAAGGGAAGGGGCTACAAGCGTACGCTCGATATTTCCAGAGGTATTGCAGCGGCAGAAAACAGTGCTGTGACAGAAACTGTATTCGTCAGCTATCCCGCACAGCTCATTGTGGTTAATATTAAGAGTGAAAAAGGTGTTTCTTTTAGGGTCGAGTTTGACTCACAGCTTAATCACAAATGCCGTGTTGATGAGGATAGCCTTGTTATTGAGGGCGACGCACCTGAGATTTGTATGCCGCCGTACTATAATACCGGCAAAGTGTTCGATTACGGCAGCGGTGCAATGAGTTTTTGCGGAGTTGCTAAGGTTTTGGGCAACGCTGTGTTTGAGGACAATGCTATTGTGGTAAGTAACCAAAAGGACACCACCATACTTGTATCTCTCGCTACCTCTTTTGTGGATTATAAATCTATGCCGGTTGCTGATGCTGTCGGCAGGGCATATTCGTATTTTGACAATGCAAAGGGTTATGACGAGCTTTTGGCAGAGCACAAGGCGGATTTTGCAGAGCTGTTTGACAGAGTTGATGTCGATTTCGGCTCGGATCGCAGTGAGATGCCTACCGACAAGCGACTGAAGGATTTTAAGAAGGGTGCAGACGACAACAATCTCATTGCTCTCCTTTTTCAATACGGAAGATATTTGACTATCGCCGGCTCTCGTCCGGGCAGTCAGTGTATGACATTACAGGGTATATTCAATCCGCACCTCCGTGCCCCATGGTCATCCAGCTATACGGTGAACATAAATACCGAGATGAACTATTGGGCTACGGATATATGCAATTTGTCCGAGTGCTTTAGCCCGTTTTTTGAGCAGGTTAAGCATATGGCGGTGAACGGTACCGTTACCGCAAAGGATTATTATAACTGCTCCGGTACTTGTGCCCACCACAACACTGACATTTGGGGTGCGTCATATCCTGCCGGCGACCCGTTGGGCAAGACCGACTCCGAGAGCTACGCTTGCTGGCAGAGCACATTGCCCTGGATGCTTTGTGAAGTTTTTGAACATTATCGCTATACTAATGACAAAAAGCTGTTTGAAGAAATGAAGCCTTATTTTGAGCAAGTGCTGAATTTCTATAAGGACTTTTTGGTAGAAAAGGGCGGAGTGAATGTTACCTGTCCTACCATTTCGCCGGAGAATACATATTCTGACAACGGCAAGAGAGCCTCACTCACATATATGCCAACTATGGATGTGGGTATTTTGCAGGAATTTTTTGTGGACTGCCGAGAGTTTGGCTTTGATACTCCCGCAATTCCGGATATTCCTATCGGTTCCGACGGCAGAGTGAATGAGTGGATAAAGGAATATGACGAGACCGAGCCGGAGCATCGCCATGTCAGCCATCTGTACTGTGTTTATCCATCTGCTGTTGAGCAGAGCGACGAGGTGAACAAGGCGGCGGAAAAAGCTCTGCTTGTTCGTGGTTTTGGCGGAACAGGTTGGTCACTGGGCTGGAAGGTCTGCCTTTGGGCGAGATTGGGAAATCCCGAAAATGCGCTCCGACTTATCAAAAATCAGCTTACGCCTATTTCTCCACGCAATAAGCTCCACCGCAGAGGCGGAGGAAGCTATCCTAATATGTTCGACGCTCATCCGCCTTTCCAAATTGACGGAAACTTTGGTGTAGCGGCAGGTATTGCCGAGCTGCTGAAGAACGGCACGGTGCCAAAATCCTGGAACGGATACGCAAAGGGCATTAAGGTTTACGGCGGCGATACAATAAATATTTCGTTCAAAAACGGCGAAGTAACAAAAGCATAATTAAACAAAAACAGTGCAGCAGGTTGCCGCACTGTTTTTGCGTGATATGGGAGGTATGATGAAATTACGGTCCCTTTTATTTTGTTTTTACCGTGTAGGTTTTGCTCCAGGAGGAGTAATATTTTGTTTTGCCTACGGTTTTGTATGTGCGCAGTCGCACATAGTATTTCTTTTTGCTCTTTAGGGAGCTTATTTTTTTGGAAGTGGTTTTGTTGGAAACGGTCACTGTCTTTGCACGCTTAAATTTAGAGGAGGTACTGTAGCAGATTTGGTATCCCGTGGTTTGAGCAGTGTTCTTTTTTATTTTGGCAGTAAAGGCTTTTTTGCCTGCTGACAGCTTGGTTATCTTTGTGCCCTTAGGTACAATGTTGTATGTGGCGGATATAGCCTTTGCCCCTGTTTTGAACTTAACGGTCACAGTGGCTTTGCCCACTTTTGTGTTGTTTTTGTATGACACGGTGTAGAGGAATGGATTTATTACTCTGCCCTTTGAGTCGGTGACCTTTACGCCGAGCTTTTGGGATTTGCCGTTATATGTTACGGTGGATTTTGACAGTTTGATTTTGTTACCTTTTGAGGACGGAGGCAAAAGACCCTCTATGTTCATAGTGTATGAGCCGTTAAAATTACCTTTGCCGGTGAGCTTAATCTTGCAGGTATTGCCCGAAAAACTCAGGCTCTCGGTGTAGTCGGTGCCGTTTTTAAGAGTTTTGCCTCTGTAGGTGACTGCGTAGGAGAACACATTGTTTTTGACTGCGGTGGATACTTTTACATCGCTTGCCATACTCGCCTTGGATATAACAAAATACAGCTTTGCCGTGCCTGTGCATCCGCCTGTGCCTGTAATGGTTACATATCCCTTGCCGGCATTGATATTTGAGGAATATCCGGTGATTTTGTACTCACTGCCTTTTACCAGATATTGATTTATGTTCTCCGGCTCAGGCTTGATTTCATTGCCGGTGTAGGTGAACGCCTTGCTGACAGCGGCTTTTCCGTTTATGCCCAGTGAGGTAATATTGTATTTGTCATCTATTGTATATTTCAGCGACTTGCTGTCGTTGGCTATAACCTTTTTGCTGTTTTTTAATCCGGTCAGTGTGATTGTGCCTGTGGAGCCGTAGCTCATATCGCCCTTTGCAGACACCTTGTAGTCTGTGTTCAGATCGAGCTGCAGGTCGCCTACAGTAAGGGGTTTTGTGTTTGCGCCGTATTCGTAATAGTCCTTCATAGAGATTATGTTGTAGTACGGACGCAGTTTTTCCGGCAGATATTGGTAACTCAGTCTGCTGTTGGTGAGTGTTGACAGCTTGATTTTGTCCATTGTGAACCTAAAGGAGTAGTGACCTGTGTAGTTGCCTCTGTACTTTATGTCTACATAGTATGTGCCGATATTTTTTATTGTAGCTGTTTTTGTCAGCGCAGAGTCTGAGTAGGTCTGCACGGTGTAATCATTGTTTTTTGTCAACGTATTGCCAAAGCCGTCGGTTACTGACACCGCAGGGTCAACTGCAATGCCGGTGTAGTTGGCAGAGGTCTGAATTTTTGTGCCGTCGTTGTGGTCGCTCATATCCAGAGGAGAAATAACAATGCTTATAGGGTAGCCGTTTATGCTCTTTTTGTAGGTGCCGACATCTACCATATCGTCGCCGTTCAGTTTTACCGTTCCGTTGACAACATAGGGGATGGAAACGGTGTATGTACATTCCTTTCCGTTGTAGAAAAAGCCGTCCACATTCTTTAGGTGTATTTTGCCGTCCTCGTCTACTAATATTTTTTCGGCTGTTCCGTCATTTGCGGAATATAGATAGGAGGCGTAGGTTGTGCCGTCTATATTGTATTGGCGCATAACTATTGACCTCTTACCGTTGGCTAAGTCGTCATCTATGTCCTCGGACTCGTTAGAAAATGGATAATCCTCTTTTGATACTGTCGGATAGTCCTTGTTTGTGTAGGGCTGCTGATGAACCTTTGTACCGAAACTCTCGTTTTCCGTGCCACGCAAAAAGTAGTTGTAGTCTGTGTATTCAACTTGCTTTACTGATTTTTGGGAAGAAAAGGTTGTGTCTATGAGATACCATTTTTTCGTGTTGACCGTAGGGTCGGTTATATACACACAGTCCCACTGGTGCGGGTCGGAGTTCTTTGTGCTGTCTGTATAGTCACCCTGTATCATAGCTGTATCTATTCCGTTTGATTCACACAGCCTGCGGAACAGGTCGGAATATCCCTCACAGACTGCAAGTCCTCGGTCATATTCGGCAGGTACTTTTTGACCGTCTACTGTGGTTTGGGTATCCCAGCTCAAATCGTAAATATTGCCTGTGCCGAATGCCGCACCGTATGCACTGTGGGCGTTGGCGTATCTTTCTGTGCCGTCTACGTAGCTGCCTTTGTACACCTCGGTATCATATGCGGTGTGGCGTACCACGAAGTCATATATTGTTTTTACCTTATTATACTCGGACATACCGTCGGTGATATATACCGAGTTGAATTTTTCTGTAAATTCTGACAGTGCTTTTTCTTTCGCCGTGTCTTCTGCCTGTGCCGTCAGTGGCAGGGAGGTGCAGGTCAGCACCATGCATATGTCATTACTATACCTAATATTTTCTTTGTTATTCTCATATTATCACACTCCATTGGCGTTTGTTTCTGTCCTGTAATTTCATAATACCACAATTGCACAAAATTGACAATATTATCCAAAAAAATATATTATACCGTGCATTGAAATTGGAGCATAAAATAACCCCCTACCCCCCTTGTTAGCGGCTTTTCGGTGTGTTAAAATATTAACACACAATAATATGAAAAGGAGAATGTTTTATGGCTTGTTTCGTTGTACCTGTAGCCGAGGCTGTTGTGGTCGGTGCCGCTGCCCTCGTCGCAAAATCGCAGGAAAAGAAAAAAGAAACTCAAACATTTACTTATATCGCAAAAGACGGTATCACTAAGACCGGCGAAAAGATTGCTCTTTCACGCAAGCTGAGCTGGCTGGTTTATCTTTTGGCAGGAGGCTCATTGCTTTTGGCATTTGAGCACCTTTGGCACGGTGAGATTGTGCCGTGGTTCCCGTTCCTGTCGGCAGCAAGCAATCCTCGGGATGCCATGGTTATGCTGCATGAGATGGGTACAGTAGGCGTTTGTATGGCCGTTATCGTAACTCTCATTTGGGTTGGTATGCTCGCTTTTTCTGCCGGATTGGAGAAAAGGGCACGCAAATCCGCCCTTAAAGCCTAAGGAAAGGTAATTATCATATGACTCTGTTGATTACGGTTTTTGCCGCAGTTGTCAGCACTGCTCTTTGGTACAAAAAAGCTCCCGACAACACAATGCGTCTGGGCATACTGTGCTGGATGTTTTGGGGTGCATCGCTGATGTGGTTTGTGGATGCTGTATTTGAATATGCAGAGCTGCACGCAGCCTATTTTACGCCGTCTCCGTCCGATATGCTCAACGATTCGTTTTTGGGTTTGTCAGTGGTGGCTCTCGGACTGGTCATTTGGATTGTTGTTCTGCTGATTAAAGACCCTAAGGGCGTAGTTAGAGATGCTGTATTGAAGAAAAAAGATAAATAAAAAAACAGTGTGACGATTTTATTTTCGTCACACTGTTTTTTTGTATCCGTTATGCTTTTAGCACCTTTTCTTCTATCCATTTGTTCAGGTCGGCGTAGACCTTATCTTTGTTTACTTCGTTGAGTATTTCATGGCGCTTGTTCTCATAGAGTTTGAGCGTCACATCGTTGTGGCCTGTTTGGAGCAATTTCTCGTACACTGCTTTGACTCCGTTGGAGTAGTCGCCTACCGGATCCATAGTGCCGGATGCGAGGATTACGGGCAAATCTTTTGCCACATTGTTGAACCAAAAATCTTCGTTGCAGGCGATTGTCAGGTCTGCCAGGTCGTCGTAGCCCTTTGCGGTAAAAACAAATCCGCACAGCGGATCAGCCACATATTCGTCAACCTGAGCACTGTCGCTGATTCCCCAATCATAGTGGGTGCGGTGCTCAAATGGCTTGTCATAAGCGCCCAGTGAAATTTTGTTGAGAAAAGCGGAGTGGTGCTTTTTGCCCTTTAATGCCGACACTGCCCTGATTATCGGCTTGCCTACCTTTGCCAAAGGAGTAGGTCCGGCTGTTCCGATGAACATTGCGCCGTCTATTCCGTCACATCCAAATTCGTTGATGTAGCAGCGCATAATCAGCGAGCCCATAGAATGACCGCCGATAACGAACTTTTTGTCGGGATACTCCTGTTTTGCGATTTCGGTCAGCTTGCCGGCATCACGGATGATGTTTTTTGCGCCGTCTTTGTCGCCGAAATATCCCAGAGTGTCACCGTTCTTTACGGATTTGCCGTGACCTGCCATATCGTTCATAAATACAGCATAGCCCAGATCGGTAAAGGCTTTGATAAAATTTTTGTACCTGCCACAGTGCTCTGCCATCCCGTGATGCATTTGGATAACCGCTTTGACATTCTCATCGTCGGGACACCATTGCCACGCCCTGATTTCACCGTTGCCGGTACAGCTCGGATACATATATTCTTTTGATTTCATAATATCTAACCCCTCTCAATAATAAATATTGTGTATTAAAAAAACAAAATATATTCTAACTAATGTATTCTTATTTGGTTGTGTTATGTTCCGCACGGGAGCGGAACAATTATTTTTCAAATATAAGCGGAACTTCGGTCTTTAGTTCTCTGCCGAATAGCTCATTCACTGCGTCGATTGGTCTTTTGCCGCAGTTTACCACTTCATTTACCGCAAAGACGATGGGCATATCCACATCGTTTTCTTTTGCGAGACTGACAGCGGCAGGCAGAGCATTGATACCCTCTACCACCATACCCACTTCAGCCTTTGCTTCGTCGGGAGTTTTGCCTTGACCTATCAGTATGCCGGCTCGATTGTTGCGTGAGTGCATACTCGTGCAGGTTACTATCAGGTCGCCCATTCCCGTCAGTCCGCTGAATGTGTAGGGCGAGCAGCCCAGTGCGTTACCCAGTCTTGACAGCTCGGCAAGACCTCTCGTTATCAGTGCGGCTCTTGCGTTGTCGCCGTAGCCGAGACCGCAGGATATTCCTGTTGCCAGAGCGATTATGTTTTTCAGTGCGCCGCATATCTCCGTGCCCCTAATGTCAGTGTTGGTGTACACTCTCATAAATGGGGATGCAAAAAATTCTTGTACAGCCTTTGCCGTCTCTATGTCCTCACAGGCGGACACTATTGTGGTGGGCATATCTCTCGACACTTCTTCGGCGTGAGTAGGGCCCGACAGTGCCACAATCTTAGGCGGTTTTTTCTTCATTTCGTCGGAGATGACCTCTGTGAGCGTCATCAGCGAGTCCGGCTCTATTCCTTTTGCCACATCCACTATTATTTGATTTTCGGATATATATGGCTGTGCCTGTCTTGCGGTGCTGCGTACAAAAACAGACGGTACGGCGAACATAATTATGTCCTGACCGTCGCAGGCAGCTTTTATTTCAGTAGTGTATTTTATGCTTTTCGGCAGTTCGACTCCCGGCAGCTTAGGGTGAACAGCTGTGGTGCTGAGCGTCTCTATCTCATCGGGGAGGGCGGACCAAACCGTGACCTCTTTGTTTGTTTCTGCCAGCATTTTTGCCAGCGCAATGCCCCAGGTGCCTGCGCCGAGTATTCCTATTTTGTTCAATGTTCGTTACTCCGTTTTTTCTTTTTCTTCCAGCACAGATGTGCAGTGAGGACATCTGGTAGCCTCGATATTTATTTCGCTCTTGCAGTAAGGGCAGATTTTTGTGGTAGGTGCGGCAGGTTTTTCTTCCTTTTTGCCCAGCGCCATAGCCTTGTTGACTGCCTTTACTATGCAGAATATTACGAATGCCATAATCAGAAAATTGATTACTGCCGACAAAAATGAGCCGTAGTCAATTACTTGGTCTTTTGGCAGGTGAATTATGCCCTTTACATTAGCTCCGCCTATTAGGTTGATAAGCGGTTTAATGATATTGTCTGTCAGCGAGGTTACTATTGTGGAGAATGCTCCGCCTATAATAACGCCTACTGCCATGTCTAATACATTGCCTTTTGATATAAATTGCTTAAATTCTTCAAAAAACTTTTTAATCACTTTTTCTCCTCTTTGTTTTTTATTCCCGTAAAATCAAAGGAGGGTATGTACCCTTCGTCAGCCGACGACAGTTCTTGGACAAATACATTTGTAAGTCCTTTTGCCTCGGCATAATTGATTACTTTTGTGTACTCTCTTTTTGATATTTTTCTGTCTATTTCTTTGCACTTTGTCAGGTCGCCCATAGGCATATATTGTGCCATCAGGGATATGTATGCGTTGTCGAACTCGGAGCGTATGTCATCGATAATCTCTGTTGCCGAGTTTGTGTTAGACGGCAAAATCAGGTGACGGATTATCATACCTTTTTGCATAATTCCGTCCTCATCAAAAATATCCGTCGGTACCTGTCGACGCATTTCTTTCAGCGCAGATTTTACCACGGCGGGATAATCTGAGGCGTTGCTGTACCGCAGGGCTTTGTCCGGTCGGATGTATTTGTAGTCCGGCAGATAGATGTCCACAAGTCCTTCTAACATTTTCAGTGTCTCCACCCTTTCGTAGCCGGAGGTGTTGTACACCACGGGTACGGCGGGCTTGTATTTTTTCAGCACTTTCGCTATTCCTACTGCATAGTGAGTGGGGTTGACGAGATTTATGTTGTTTGCACCTTGATTTTCTAAGTCCTTGATTATATCTATCAGTTCACTTTCGGTGACAGGCTCGCCCTTGTTTTCGTGGCTGATTTCATAATTTTGGCAGAACACACAGCCCAAATTGCATCCGCTGAAAAAGATTGTACCGGAGCCGTTTTTGCCGCTGATGCAGGGCTCCTCCCAGTAGTGCAGCGCCGCCCGTGCCAGCCTAAATTCGTTTGGACTTCGGCAAATGCCCGACTCTTTGTCTCGGTCAATATTGCATCTGCGGGGACATATGTTACATATCATAGCAGTGCCCTGTAGATTTCGCTCTTTTTGTATGGCGTGTGAGCAGCGATAATCTTTGCGGCGTTGTTAATGCTTTCGCCCTCGCTGACTAATTTTTTTGCCATTGCTACAGCGTCATCCGGTGTGATGTCAGTGTTCTGAACCTTTTTGCCTGCCACTATGAGTACAAATTCGCCCTTTGGCTTTTCGTCCTCGTATCTGTTTACCGCCTCTGCCAGAGTGGTTTTGATTACTTCCTCATGTACTTTCGTTATTTCTCTGACCAGAGAAATTTCTCGGTCGCCAAAATATTTGTACATATCTTGCAGTGTATTTTTCAGCTTATGGGGTGCCTCGTAGAACACCATTGTTCGTTTTTCGTCAATCAGCTCCTCCAGATGCTCACGCCGTGATTTTTTGCTCACAGACAAAAAGCCCTCAAAGGTGAATCTGCCGACTTCCATACCCGACAGAGCGAGAGCTGTTGCGAATGCGGTGGGACCGGGCACGGACTCAACCTGTATGCCCAGCTTGTGACAAAGGCGAACCAAATCTTCACCAGGGTCAGAAATGGCAGGCATACCTGCATCGGTACATATGGCGCAGTCCTCGCCGGACAGTATTCTTGCGGTGATTATTTCGCCACGCTCTCTCTTGTTGTGCTCAAAATAGCTGACCATCTCTTTTTTTATGCCAAAATGGTTCAGCAGCTTCAGCGTTACTCTTGTGTCCTCGGCGGCGATAAAATCTACTTTTTCCAGCGTTTCGACCGCACGAGGCGAAAAGTCACCCAAATTGCCTATGGGTGTGCCTACTACATATAATTTTCCGCTCATCTTATCTTGTCCTCGTATCCGTCGGCATAGCTGCCGTAGACCTTCAGCATTTCGGGAGTGAATCTGCCGTCAATGCCCTTTATTATCAGCGGCGGTTCAACTCTGAGAAAGGATTTTGCACCCTTTTTGCCCTCTACTAAGAACAAAAACGGTTCCTCGCCCTCCTTGTCAAAGACGAAACGCAGACGCTTTGGCTCGATGTTGTATTGTCGCATAATAGTCAGTGCGTCCACCAGTCTCTCAGGTCTGTGACACATACAGAATCTGCCGGCATATGTGATTAGATATGCGGCAGCCTTTACTGCGTCCTCAATGTTGCAACACACTTCGTGGCGTGCTATCCTCGCACTTTCGCCCATTGACTCTATACCCGTGTTCACCGGTTTATATGGTGGGTTCATAGTCACCAAAGTAAAACTTTCTGCCGAAAATTCTTCACTCGGATTACGCAAATCGCAGAGATGAGCAGTCAGTCTGTCGCCCAAATCGTTAGCCTCGATTGACGCTCTTACTTGGTCGATAGCGTTTTGCTGAATGTCGAGACAGTGTACTCCGCTGATTTTTTTGTCCCTAAGCCACAGCAGCGGAATAATTCCGCAGCCTGTGCCCATATCGAGACATTTGTCCTTGTATTTTGGCTTTGCAAAATATGACAGCAGTACGGCGTCTGTGCCGAAAGTATGGTCAGGGGATACCACTATTTTTATGTCGTCGGATAATCTTTCGTACTTATATTCCATAGATTGTCACATACTTCTTATGTCATTGCCGAACAGATAGAGCGATACATATTCACCCACTAATCTGCTGGTGATTCGCTTGTCATAGCGTGCTTCTAATTTTGAAAACTTAAAGTTTGTGCTGATGACGGTAGGTCTGCCTGAGAGTATTCGGCTGTTGATAATGTTGTAGAGCGTGGCAATGCTGTATTGATTGTCTATCTCTGTGCCTAAGTCATCAAGTATCAGCAGGTCACATTCCAGCACCTGCCTTTTGGTGTAGAGTATGTTGTCTGTTCTGCCGAACTGCTCGGATTGCAGGTCGTCGCAAATGTTTTGGCTTGTGCCGTAGCAGACATAGTAGCCTTTGTTTATTACCACATTAGCGATAGCCAGCGACAGATGAGTTTTGCCTAAGCCGGCTCCGCCCAAAAACAGTAGATTTTTGCTTGCCATAGAAAAGTTTTGGGCATACTTCCGTGCCGTTTCGGATACAAGTTCTGCCTTTTGGCGAGGTACTATTCCGTTTTCCATAGGTGTTTCGCTGTAGTATCTCAAATCGAAGGTGTCAAAGGTGCATTTGTCCAGTGGGGCAGTCTTTTCTACCTCGCTGCGCATAATTTCTTTCAGCAACTGCTTGTGGCATTTGCACAGTCTGCCGTTGATAAAACCACGGTCGTTGCAGGCAGTACAGGTATAGTGCGGCTGCATCGCATCAGGCGCATAGCCTGCATTTTGGAGCAGTACGGCTCTTTTGTCGGTAAGGGCACGACTTTCGTTTCGCAGTTCTGCCACCTTTTCCTGCACATCTCCCTTGTAGAAGAACAGCTCAGAGATTTGCAGTCCTATTTGTGCCAGCAGGTCTTGGATTTTTCCTACCTCCGGCAGCTTGTGGATTATTTCTTCCTTGCGCACTTCTGCTTGCATTTCGGCATTGTCACGGCGAGAGGCGAGTTTGCGCTCCGCTTTTTTGTATATCTCTTTTGAATAAGCCATCTTTTGCTCCTATATATCGTAGTTATCATTGAACATAGCACGCTTTTCCAGCTCGTCTATGTCATAGGTGCTGTCTATTCCGTCGTCGGTCTTTTGACTTTGGACTGCCTTTTTGTGTTGGATATTGTTGGCAGCCACATCTTCTGGAGTGGTTATGCCCTTTTTCTTCCAGTTTTTCAGCACGCCGTCAACATATGCCAATCCGGGCTTTTCTGCACTTTCTTTCATAGCGTCGCAGGCGAGACCTATCATATCTATGGAAAAATCATCGTGCCAGCGTTTCACCATTTCTCTTTGCTTTTGAGTAGGATTGCGGTATGTCAGTCCGGACAGAGCGATAACTTCGTCCCACAGTCTGTCCGAAAACTCTAAGTCGTGGAGCTTTTGGCTCGCAGTTTCAAAGGTGTTTATTCCGTTTTCGCTCCAGTCCTGTGCCATTTTTGTCAGATATGAGAGTCCGATGCTCTTGCCGTCCTTTTTTTCGTTCATATAGTATTGGAGCAGCATGAGCACCACATCGCAGGGCAGACCGTAATATGTAACCATATTTATTATCGTTTGCTGCTGCATATGGGACAGCGTTTTGCCCATAACTTCTTGGGCGCTGCGCAGTGTCTCTGTCAGTGTGCCGTCGTCTCGACACATATCGATTATATCCTTTGGCGAAAGGGTGGGTACGGGCAGAGGCTCCACCTTGCGTACCTTTTCTTTTTTCGGCTGTGGGGTTTCTGCTGCGGTTGGTTTTGTGATAACCGCAGCTGCCGTGTTTTTGCCGTCGGCAGTGAGTAGTCCCTCGTCAGCCCAAAAGTCTAAAAATTCTTTGGCGTCGTTCTCCGTGCAGCCTATTGCTCTCGCTATATCCTTAGGCTCGGCGGTGCCGCCGGCAGACATAAGAACGAGCAGCGTTTTGATTTGGTATTCGCTTGCGAGCTTTATGTATTTTTCGGCGACTTGCTTTGGCAGACAGATTACACCCTCCTGCCAAAAATCTCCTGTTGGTATTATTTGGTACTGCACCGAGTTCACCTCTCTTTTTTGTATATGATTTTAGCAAAATAAAACAGCCTTGTAAAGTTTTATTTGACTATGTCCGCAAAGGTCAGCGGAATGATTTTTGACAGGTCGTCGGGCGAAACCTTGACCTGCTTTCCGACTTTTCCGGCAGAAAAGTAGATTGTGTCGAATTGACCGGCAGTTTCGTTGATTACCGTTTTAAATTGCTTTTTCATTCCGATAGGGGAGCAGCCGCCGTGAATGTAGCCCGTCAGCGGCAAAAGCTCCTTTTGGGGTATCATTTCGATATTTTTTTCGCCTACAGCCTTGGCAGCTTTTTTTAGGTCAAGCTCGTTTTCGGCAGGAACCATAAATACGTAGTGTTCCTTGGACTTAGCCACCGTGACTAAGGTCTTGAACAACTTGTCGGTGGGTTCGCCCAGCATTGCACAGATTTCTTTTGCGCTTGTTTTTGTGTTGTCGTAGTCAAAATGCTCATAGGGTACTCTTTTTTGGTCAAGTACCCTCATCACATTTGTTTTTTCTTCCTTTTTGCTCATTATAGCTTTATCTCCATTACGGATTTGAGTATGTTTTTTGCACTCCTTTGCATTTCGCCGAGGGTTATGCCAAATTGCTTGCCGTAGGATGCCAGCAGCGTGCCGTCGGGCTTTCCGTCGGTTACTCTGTCACCGCCGGGCATAAGCAGGTCTACCTGACTGCGTACTCTGTATGCCTGGTCTTTTATTCCGGGGAATTCGGGCGATTTGCTGCTTTTCATCCACCAGTCAGTCATAACGTTGCCCCCATAGCCCCATTCACCACGGAGCACAGTGGTGCACAGGTCATAGTTATAGTGGCTCCATACATCGTTGACTTTGTTGTATGATGTCATAATATTTTTTGGCTTTGCATCTTTTATACAGATTTCAAAGCCTTTTAGGTAGATTTCTCTCAGCGCTCTTTCGCTGACTACGGAGTTGTTTGTGTTTCGTTTGTACTCCTGATTGTTGCAGGCAAAGTGCTTAGGGCAGGCAGAGCCGCCTTTGCTCTGAATACCCATTACGGTAGCGGCAGCCATTTTGCCGGTGAGGTATGGGTCCTCGCTGAAATATTCAAAGTTGCGTCCGCACAGCGGATTTCTGTGGATATTCATACCGGGAGCCAGCAGAACATCACTGCCTTTTTCTTTCATCTCCCCGGCGATACCCTCGTACATTTTTTTCGTAAGTTCTGTGTTGAAGCTGCAGGCAATGAGTGTTCCTATGGGCAACAGCGAGCAGCTGCTTTGGAGTCTTATTCCCGATGGGCCGTCGGTGGTAATTACCGGAGGCACGCCTTTGTCACGGAGAGATTGGAGAACTCCGCCGTACGCACCGGCGTTTCCTTTTGCACCCAGAGGGCTGTCCATCTTGTAGTCGCCTCTTGTGATTGCCTCCAGCTCGGTTAGGTCGAGCTGTGCCACAAACTCGTCCAGAGTATTCTTTTCGTCCTTTACATCCTGCAGCTTGATGCCTACATCGCCTGTCATAGGTATGTCATCGGGCAGATTGTTCATTATTCTGGTAGCGAGGTCGTATTTTTCTTTTGCTACCCAGCGTGAGCGGAGGGTTGTTTCGCCGTCGGTGTAGTCTGCACTGTATATTTTGAATGCTGTCTTTGGTGCACAAATCTGTTTGTGCTCCTCAAACACGACTTTTTTCTCCTGATAGTATGTCAGCACTTCTTCGGCATCTCGCACATTTTCGCCGCAGTAGAATATGTACTCGCCTTTCATCAGCATATAGCAGCCTGCGTGGTTAGTCAGTCCGCAGTCGTCATAGCTTGTCAGTTGGTACGGCTCGATACTGAGAGTCAGCTCTTGACTCTCACCGGGTGCAAGTTCTTTCGTTTTGCCGAACGCTACCAGCTCTCTGGCAGGAACGCCTAAGAGAGATTCGGGCTTTTTTACATAGAGCTGAACTACCTCTTTTCCTGCACAGTTACCTGTGTTTGTAACAGAGAGTGTAATGTCTATTCCGTTTTCGTCCGCATTTTCGTCGATTTTCTTTATATCGAATGAGGTATAGCTCATTCCAAAGCCAAAGGGATACAGCACCTTGTCCTGCGCAAAGGTCTCAAAAAATCTGTAGCCTACATAAATATCCTCGCTGTAGTAGTTGACCTTTTTGTTGCCGAAATCTTCGCAGGCAGGGTAGTCAAAATAGTTTTGTACTATGGTGTCGCTGAGTCTGCCGGAAGGGCAAACTTTGCCGCAGAGCAGGTCTGCCACAGCATTTCCGCTCTCCATTCCGCCCTGCCATACATACATTATTGCACCGATTTTTTCGCCATAGTGATTTACCCAAGACATATCTATGATGTTGCCCACATTCAGCAGAACGATTACATTTTCAAAATAAGCCGTAACCTTGTCCAGCATTTTTATTTCTTCGTCATCTAAGAAATAACTGCCGTTGTCCAAGTCGCAGTCTCTGTCCTCGCCTGATGATCTGCCGATAGTGACTACCGCCACATCATCTCTGTCGGAGGCGGAGGAAACTGTTTCGTCAGTCAGCGGCATTTCTTCGTATCTCAACGGCCAATGTGCCCAAAATCCGTGATTTATAGGGTTAGCATTGCGCCATTCGGTGTATATGCTTTCGAGTTCTTCGTCTAATATCAAGTCGTCGCAGTTGGATATTCCCTCTGCCACATTGACCGCGTAGGGGTGGTTTACATCTCCGCCGGAGCCGTAGCCTACAAAAAAGTAATCACGGCTTGTTCTGCCGAAAAGTGCAACTTTTGTACCCTTTTTCAGCGGCAAAATGTTGTTGTTCTTCAGCAGTACGGCTCCCTCTGCCGCACCTTTCCTCAGCAGCTCCGGCATACCGTCAGTTACTGTCTTTTCGATTTGAGCCCCTGCGTTTTCTGCTTGTGACAGAGAGGTAAAGCGGTTTACCACCTTGCCGATTGCACCGTAGATTTTGTCCTGTAATTTCATAATTGTACCCCTTTTGTACCGATTATTGTACGTTTTCAAAGAGAGCTTCGAGATAACCTCGGTCTCTCGCATATCTGCGCTGGCTCACGAGGAAAACGACCTCGTCACCGCTGAGAAGCTCCACATCTCCGTCGGGGGTGATGCTTTCTTCTCCTCGTTCTACTGTTATTATAAGAGCGTGTCTGCCCCAATTTATGTCCTTTATTTTTTTGTGGTCAAGCGGTGAGCCTAACGGGATGACAAAGGACTTGATAATCTTTTCGGAGCGTTTGTTGTAATCGGGAGATTTGTCCGTTCCGATCATTCGCTCCAACAGTCCTTCGTAGAATGGCTCTGCGCCGCAGAAGTTAGCCACTGCGTAGCTGATCAGCGACACCGTAACCAAAGGCAAAATGTTGTTCATATTGCCGGTTAGCTCAAAGGCGAGCACTATACTTGTGATAGGACTGCGTACTACCGATGCAAAAAATCCTGCCATTGAGATAACAATAAATTCCTCCCACAGAGTGCTGTCGAGGTGGAATAAATTTATGCTCAGTCCGCCGAAAAGTGCGCCCATATATGTACCGAGTATACACAGAGGGTACAGTGTTCCGCCTGGTGCGCCGCTGGCAAAGCATATTGCACCAAAAGCGAATTTTGCTACCAGCAGACCGAATATTGTAGCTTCGGACGGATGCTGTTTCAGCAGTAGAGCCACCATACTGTGACCGCCGCAGAGCACCTGCGGAAGTACAAGACCTACTACACCGCTGAATATGAAGATTATCGGCAGTTTTATGTAGTTAGGTATCTTAGTGATTTTCTTATATATGCTTTGGCATTTTATCATTATTACATTGTATGCCGCACCGCTGACACCTAAGATGATACCGAGGATTATCAGAATCCAATAGTATTTCAGCGGAAAATTAACTGTGTCGTAGGCGAAAATTGTGTTCTGTCCGTAGAACAGCTTGCTCACATAGTCTGCAGTCATAGTAGCCACTATGCCCATACACAGTATGCTCTTGTCAAAATTGTGATGGATTTCCTCCAGCACAAACATTATTCCCGCCAAGGGCGTGTTGAAGGCTGCCGCAAGACCTGCACCTGCACCGCAGCTTATCATACGCAGCTCGGTGGTTTTGTCCGCTTTGGTTATGCGTGCCACACCTTTAGCCGCCATACCGCCCAGCTGTACGCTCGGGCCTTCACGGCCTAAAGACAGTCCGCCGAACACGGAGATTGTGCCGCCGGTAAATTTAGCCGCCAGCACCTTCCACCAGGTAGGAGACATATATCCCTTTATTTCGCCGTTGACCTGCGGTATTCCTGAGCCTGCCGCCATAGGCTCCCATTTTGTGACAAAATAGACGAACACGCCTATCCCTGCCAAAATTACGAACCAAATTGCGATTTTAAGCGGATTGCCACGGACTAAGTCGAGCACATCCATCAGTCTGTTTTCGGCAAAAGACAGCAGCCATCTGTATGCTACACACACCAGACCTGCTACTATTCCTACCTCAAGACCTCTTATTATCAGAAAAAATGCCTCGCTGTTTCTTTGTTTAATTTTTCGTATTGTGTTCAATTTCTTTTTTTGTTCCATATGCTCATTATATAACGAAAATAATATTATTTCAATATAAATAACTATAAACAGAAAAATAAGAACGGAGCAGCCTCCGTCCTTATTTTGACTTTTTGTGATTATCTGTGAATAATTGCTTCTCTTTCGGGACCGTTGGATACCATCGTGATCTTGTGGCCCAACTCGTTCTCGATGAATTCTACATACTCTCTTGCTTCCTTAGGCAGTTTGTCGTATTCCTTTATGCCACGGATATCGCAATGCCAGCCCTTGAGTGTCTTGAACACAGGTTTTGCTTTTTTGAGGATATGGGTGGTAGGAAAGTCCTTTGTTACTTCCCCGTCGATTTCATATCCTACGCATACTTTGATTTCTTCGAGATATGAGAGACAGTCGAGAGCGGTCATAACTACCTGAGTAGCACCTTGACACTCAATACCGTAGCGACTTGCTACGCAGTCAAACCAGCCCACTCTTCTCGGTCTGCCTGTTGTTGCGCCGAACTCGCCCTTGTCGCCGCCGTGGATACGGAGCTCCTGAGCCTCGTCTCCAAATATTTCGCTGACGAATTCACCTGCACCTACAGCGGATGAATATGCCTTTGTTACTACTACGATGTCCTCGATTTTGTGAGGCGGAATGCCTGCACCTACTGCGCCGTAGCCTGCCAGAGTAGAGGATGATGTAACCATAGGATAGATACCGAAATCGGGATCCTTCAGTGTTCCCAGCTGGCCCTCGAGAAGTATGTTCTTGCCCTCTTTGATTGCGTCGGCAATGTACTTGTGGGTGTCGCATACATAAGGTGCGATTTTTTCTTTGTATTCCATGCAGGTGTTGAACAGTTCTTCTTCGTCCAAGAGAGGCTTGTGGTACACGTGCTCAAGTGTGAGATTCTTCAGTGTACAGATGTTCTTAAGCTTTGCTCTCAGTGTTTCCTCGTCGAACAGCTCGTTTACCTGAATACCGATTTTGCTATACTTGTCAGCAAAGAAAGGTGCGATACCGCTCTTAGTTGAGCCGAATGCATTTTTGCCCAGTCTTTCTTCCTCGTATGTGTCCAGAAGAATGTGATACGGCATAAGAATTTGTGCTCTTTCGCTGACCAAAAGCTTTGGATTCAGACCTGCTTTTTTTACATCGTCAAGCTCTTTGATGAATTTGTTAATGTCGAGTGCAACACCGTTGCCGAGGATACAGGTGACATGGTCGTAGCATACACCCGACGGCATAAGGTGCAGAGCAAATCTGCCGTGCTCGTTGATTATTGTGTGGCCTGCGTTTGCACCGCCCTGAAAGCGAACGACTATATCACTCTGTTCTGCGAACATATCGGTGATTTTGCCTTTTCCTTCGTCGCCCCAGTTGGCGCCTACTATAGCTCTTACCATTTTGTTTTCCTCCAAAAGAAATTAAAAATATATTAGTGATGGAACAGGCGAATACCTGTCATTGTCATTGCTATGCCGTACTTGTCGCAGCAGTCGATTACGGCTTGGTCTCTTACTGAGCCGCCCGGCTGTGCTATGTATTTTACGCCCGACTTGACTGCACGCTCAATATTGTCTTCAAATGGGAAGAAGGCGTCGCTGCCCAGAGCAACATTGTCCATCTTCTTGTGCCATTCTGCTTTTTCTTCGGCTGTGAACGGCTCCGGCTTTTCGGTAAAGTATCTTTGCCATACGCCGTCCTTTAACAGCTCCTCGTATTCGTCGCTGATGTATAGGTCGATTGCGTTGTCGGCGTCACACTTTCTTATACCCTCTATGAAAGGCAGGCCGGTGACTTTTTTGTTTCTTCTCAGCCAGAGCATATCCGCTTTGTTGCCTGCCATTCTTGTGCAGAGGATACGGCTTTGCTGTCCTGCGCCTACGCCGAGAGTTTGACCGCCCTGAGCGTAAACAACAGAGTTAGACTGAGTATATTTCAGTGTTATCATAGAAATCAGCAGGTCGATTTTTGCGATTTCGGGAATGTCCTTAACCTTGGTCGGCATATCGTTGAAAAGGTCCATGGTGATTTTTGCGTTGTTGCGCTTTTGCTCAAACTTAATGCCGAACACCTGTTTTGTTTCCATTTCTTCTGGAACATAATCGGGGTCCATCTTGATGATTAAGAAATTGCCTCTGCGCTTTGATTTGAGTATCTCAAGTGCCTCATCGGTGTAGTCGGGAGCGATGATACCGTCGCTGACCTCTTTTTGTAAAAACTTTGCTACCGATGCGTCGCAGACATCGCTGAGTGCTGCAAAATCTCCGAATGATGACTGTCTGTCGCAGCTTCTTGCTCTGACATATGCCTGTGCGATAGGACTGAGTTCAAGTCCGTCCGGCACCATACATACCTTGCGGTCGGTGTCGTCAAGAGGTTGAGCCACTGCTGCTCCGGCAGGACTTACATGCTTAAAAGAAGCGGCGCTGGGCAGGCCGGTTGCCTCTTTGAGTTCCTTTACGAGCTGCCAGGAGTTGAATGCGTCCAACAGGTTTATGTAGCCTGCTGCACCGTTAAGAATTTCAAACGGAAGCTCTTTTCCGTCCATATGGATTCTTGCGGGATTTTGGTTAGGATTACATCCGTATTTGAGTTTGTATTCCGTCATTTCGTTGACCTCGCTGAAATTACTATTGTTTATAAATACAACATCATATTTTACAATACTTTGTTGAAAAATGCAATACGCAGTGATACAATAAATAAAAACTATCTCGGGGAGTTTATGCTATGCACGGAGTTTTGGTGACAAATCACTACCTAAATGGCGAAAAATATGACATTTTGCACAAGCATTTGATGGATTCAGCTGAAAAAATCGGCATATCTTTGGAGCATATAACAAATTTTCAGGCGATTTTTTCTGTAGAGAAATATGATTTTGCTCTCTTTTGGGACAAGGATGTGCAGACCGCTGAACTTATGGAAAATCGTGGCATAAGAGTGTTCAATTCTGCCTCCTCCATAGCACTGTGCGACAACAAGGTGTCCACCTATTTGCACTTGCAAAATACTGTCAAGCAACCGAAAACTCTCTTTCCTCCGCTGTCTTTTTTTTCACAGGATTATTCGGATTTTGTGGAAAAGGCAGTCGCCGTTTTAGGTCTGCCGTTAGTCTTTAAGGAATGCTGCGGTTCGTTTGGTGCGCAGGTGTTTTTGTGCCGCACAACAGATGAAATTATGTCTCATATCGGCGAAAAGCCGTTTTTGTTGCAGGAATATATTGAGTGCAACAATTCCGATGTCAGAATAGAAGTAGTAGGCAACGAGGCGGTTGCAGCCATGCGCAGATACAACCCCGATGATTTTAGGTCGAATATTACCAACGGTGGTACTGCCGAGCCTTATGAGCCTACCGACAGCGAAAAGGAGCTTGCGATTGCTGCCTGCTCCGCTATCGGACTGGATTTCGGCGGAGTTGATATAATCGGCGGCGATACCGTCTGCGAGGTTAATTCCAACGCACACATAATCAATCTTGCCGAGACTACGGGAATTGATGTTGCACCTATGATTTTTGAGCATATCGGAGAGTGCCTATGAAGCCGATTTTGATTTATTCGCCGCAGGAGGCGGAGCGTAATGCCTTTTCTGTGGAAAAATTTAAAAAAAATCTTGGCGCTCGGCTCGTTACACCCGACTACAGAGGTGACTGCGACTGTGTGATAAACCGCACTAACGATTATCATATCGCCGAATATTATGAGAGCAGAGGAATTAGAGTGTTCAACGGCAGCCGCTTGTCAAAAATTGCCAATGATAAGCAGCTTTGCTATGACTTTATGGTGCAGAACGGTGTAGAGATTATGCCCACTCGATACAGCACCCCGCCGTTTGTCAAAAAGCCCAAGAACGGTCACGGCGGTCAAGGGGTGGTTATGTGCAATAATATCAGTGACTATGATACGGATTTTGTGTGCCAAAAGCCTGCCTCGGATTTGGGAAAAGACCTTAGAGTTTGGGTAATAGGTGACGAAATTATCACTTCTGTTTTGAGACAGAGCAGCACAGACTTTCGCTCTAATTTTTGTTTGGGCGGTACTGCCGTGCCGTACAGCCTGAGCCCGTCGGAAATACAACTCGTCCGCCGAATTATGGCTGTGGCAAAGGGCGATTACTATGGTATTGATTTTGTGTTTGACGGCGGTCAGCCAGTGTTCAATGAGATTGAGGACACGGTGGGTGCCCGTATGGTCTATTCGGTTACGGACATAGATATTCTCGACCTGTATTGTGATTATATAAAAAAAGTGCTTGACAAATAGTCTTATCATATGTATAATACAACTTGCAAACTCAGTGCGGATTTAGCTCATCCGGTAGAGCGTCACCTTGCCAAGGTGAAGGTAGCGAGTTCGAGTCTCGTAATCCGCTCCAAAAATTAAGAACACCCTTTCGGTGTTCTTTTTTTGTGCAAAAAAGAGGATTGTGCAGATGACACAACCCTCTTTTGCTATTTTAGTATGTACTTTTCTATCATCTGAGCCACGCCGTCCTCTGCGTTTGATGGGGCAATATATTTTGCAGATGCTTTGCACTCGTCGGTGCCGTTTTCCATAGCGAATGAGTAGTCGGCATATTCCAGCATAGGACAGTCGTTGCCGGCGTCGCCGAAAGACATTGTTTCTGCCGGAGATGCACCTATGATTTTGCACAGGTTTTCCAGCGCAACGCCCTTTGTTACGCCCTTTTTTGTCATTTCCATAGTGCCGGGCAGTGAGGATGCAAGGTCAATCCCGTCTATTCTCGAAAATCTCGACCACATCTCATGGAATGTTTCGTCATCGGGGCAGTAGAATGTGATTTTTTCCACGTCCTTGCCTGCAATGTGCTTTTTTATATCTCTGTGGATTTCCATTCTTTCTGCCAGCTCGTCCAAAAATTCTTTTGGCAAAAAGTCGCTGACAAAGTATTGCGCCTTGTCGGGATTAGCGTACGACTTGCCGTCTACATAGATTTCGTAGAATACTGTGTTAGCCTCCAAAAAGTCTACGATTTTTTCCGCAAAGCTCCACTCCATGAGATTGGTATAAATAAACTTGTTTTGTCTGCGGTCAAAAACTGCCGCTCCATTGGAGTGTATAATATAGTTGATTTGGGGCACCTGCTCGCACACATCGCCTATGATAGCCATAGTTCTGCCTGTAGCGATAGTGAACTCAGTGCCTTTTTCGTGAGCCGCCGCAATGGCTCTGCGTGTTCTGTCTGTAACAGTAAGATGGTCGGGCGCCATGAGCGTTCCGTCCATATCCAGCGCAACGAGTTTGATAGACATAAGAGCCTCCTTAGTTTTGTTTGAGTCGGTGACGGAGACAATTCCGCACCTACCTGTATTTTACACCATAATTTTTTCCAAAACAATATTTTTCTTTTGACATTATGAACGAAAACACGACTTATTTTTTGCCCATTTCTGTAACTCACCACAGAAATGATTAAAATTTGGTATCAAACAAAAATAATTGTTGAAATTTGTCTGCCGATACTTTATTATATATTTACAAACTTTTAACAATTAGTTTTTCGGTGGTATTTGTTATGGATTTATTGAAGAAAAAGATAATTGAAGAAGGCGAAGTTTACGCCGGCAATATTCTCAAAGTGGATTGCTTTTTGAACCACCAGATAGATTGCTGCTTCCTCGGCGAAGTGGGCAAAGAATTTCATAGATTATTCAAGGATGAGGGCGTCAACAAAGTGCTGACCATAGAGGCATCGGGCATAGCCATAGGTGCGATGGTTGCGCTGGAGTTTGGCTGCCCTTTGGTTTTTGCAAAAAAGTCTAAGTCAAAAAATATCGCAGGCGATGTGTACACCACTCCCGTAGAGTCCTATACCCATGGCACCACCTATGATGTTATGGTCAGCAAAAAGTTTTTGGGCAAGGGCGACAGAGTTCTTATCGTTGATGACTTTTTGGCTGTAGGCAATGCACTCAACGGCCTTATCCGTATCGTAAAAGAGAGCGGAGCAGAGCTGGCAGGCTGCGGTGCTGTTATCGAAAAGGGCTATCAGCACGGCGGAGACAAGCTGAGAGAACAGGGCATAAAGGTTGAATCTCTCGCTATCATTGAGTCGATGAATCACGAAACCGGTGAGGTTGTGTTCAGAGACTGATTTGGTTATCAGGCACTTGTGTCTTATAATAAAAAACATATTTTATTGGAGGAAGACTGATGAAAATCACAAAGAGAATTTTGGCAGTTCTTCTTGCAGCATTATTTGTAGTAGCAGCTTTTGCAGGTTGCTCCTCTAACAGCGGCAAAAAAGAAGACACTTCCAAAGCAGCGTCAGCAGACGCATCAAACATTAAGGTAGGTTTTATTTTCCTGCACGATGAAAACTCAACCTATGACAAAAACTTTATTCAGGCAGCAGAAGAGGCTTGCAAGTCACTGGGCATTCCTGAAAAGAACATTCTTAAAAAGACTAACATTCCTGAGGGTCAGGAGTGCTACGACGCAGCAGTTGACCTTGCAGACCAGGGCTGTAAGTTCATCTTTGCAGACAGCTTCGGTCACGAGGACTATATCATCAAGGCTGCAGAAAAATATCCTGATGTTCAGTTCTCTCACGCTACAGGTACAAAGGCTCACACAAAGAAGCTCGCTAACTTCCACAACGCTTTCGCTTCTATCTACGAGGGCAGATATCTTGCAGGTGTTGCAGCAGGTATGAAGCTCAACGAAATGATCGACGCTAAGAAGATTAAGGCAAGCGAAGCTAAGATGGGCTATGTAGGTGCTTTCACTTATGCAGAGGTTATCTCAGGCTACACTTCATTCTATCTCGGTGCAAAGAGCGTTTGCCCGACAGTAACTATGGAAGTTTCTTTCACAGGTTCTTGGTATGATGAGACTCTTGAGAAAGAGGCAGCAACAAAGCTTATCAACGACAAGTGCGTACTTATCAGCCAGCACGCTGACTCAATGGGTGCTCCTACAGCTTGTGAGGCAGCAGGTGTTCCTAATGTTTCTTACAACGGCTCAACAGTTGCATCTTGCCCTAACACATTTATCGTATCTTCCAGAATCAACTGGGCTCCATACTTTGAGTATGCAATCAAATGTGTAGAAGAAGGCAAGACTATCGATACTGACTGGACAGGCGACCTCGCTACAAATTCTGTTGTTCTTACCGACATTAACGAAAAGGCAGCAGCAAAGGGCACACAGGAAGCTATCGACAAGGCTAAGAAAGACCTTGAGGACGGCAAGATTCATGTATTCGATACAAACAACTTTACTGTAACAGTTGACAAGAAGAACAATGTAAACACAAAGGCTACTGTAGACAAGAACGGAAAGCTCACAGGCTACATGGCTGATGTTGATACAGACGAAAAGTATGAAGGTGACACAGAAGCAGTTAAGGACGGCTATTTCCACGAGTCAGAATCTCGTTCTGCTCCTTACTTTGATGTTCAGATTGATGGTATCAAGCTTCTTAACGCAAAGTTCTAACCTATCAAATTGAATTTAACACCGTGGCTGTGCATTTTTGTGCGGCCACGGCATTTGCTTTTTATTATTCAGCCCAAAAACAAAAACTTACGGAGATTATTATGAGTGAAACATTAGCACTTGAACTGAAGGGTATAACAAAAACGTTCGGCGCAAAGGTTGTTGCTAACGATAATGTTGACCTAAAGGTAAAAAAAGGACAGATTTTAGCATTGCTGGGCGAAAACGGCTCCGGCAAAACTACACTGATGAATATGGTGTCCGGAATTTATTTCCCCGACAAGGGCGAAATTTTTGTGAACGGCGCGGAAGTTGTCATTCGCTCGCCGAAGGATGCTTTTGACCACAGGATAGGTATGATTCATCAGCATTTTAAGCTCGTAGATGTATTTACCGCTACCGAAAATATTATTCTCGGTACAGATAAAAATAAAAAATTTAATCTAAAAAAAGCAGAGACAGAAGTAAAATCAATAGCCGACAAATACGGCTTTGTTTTGGACCCGAACAAAAAGATTTATGAGATGTCCGTGTCCGAAAAGCAAACAGTAGAAATTATCAAGGTGCTGTACAGAGGCGCAGATATTCTTATTCTCGATGAGCCTACCGCTGTACTTACACCCCAAGAAACAGAAAAATTATTTGACGTTCTCCGCCGTATGCGTGAGGACAATAAGTCAATTATCATAATCACTCACAAGCTCCACGAAGTATTGGAAATCTCGGACAGAGTGGCTATTATGCGTAAGGGCAAGCATATCGCCACGGTGGAAACCTCGGAGGCAACCGAGCAGTCACTGACCGAAATGATGATGGGCGAAAAGGTTGAGCTTAACATAAAGCGTGAGCCTCCTAAGAACCCAAAGAAGAGACTGAATGTAAAAAACCTTACGGTCAAAGGACCCGACGGAAATTATGCGCTTAAGGATGTTAATTTTGAGGCATTCGGCGGCGAAATTTTGGGTATCGCAGGTATCAGCGGCTGCGGTCAAAAGGAACTTTTGGAATCTATCGCAGGACTTCAAAATACTGTAAAGGGTTCCTCCATAATCTATACTCCCACAGACGACGAAAACGACGAAAAGCAGCTTGTGGGCAAGAGTCCAAAGGCAATACGCAAGTTGGGTGTTGCACTTTCTTTTGTGCCGGAGGACAGACTCGGTATGGGTCTCGTAGGCAATATGGATATTATCGATAATATGATGCTCCGTTCCTACAAATCCGGCGGAACTGCTTTCCTCGACAGAAAGAAGCCTAAAAAGCTGGCTATGAACATAATCGAAAAGTTGGATGTAGTTACGCCTAATGCACAGACTCCTGTCAGAAAGTTGTCCGGCGGTAATGTCCAAAAGGTTTTGGTAGGCCGTGAGATTGCATCACAGCCAAAGGTTCTTATGGTTGCTTATCCTGTAAGAGGTCTCGATATCAACTCCTCCTACACCATATACGACCTGCTCACCGAACAAAAGGAAAAGGGCGTAGCAGTTGTGTTTGTCGGTGAGGATTTGGATGTGCTTATCGAGCTGTGCGACAGAATTATGGTTATCAATAACGGCAGAGTTACCGGTATAGTAGACGGCCCGTCTGCCACAAAAGAAGAAATCGGTCTTATGATGACCGGAAATGCGGAGGAGGTATAACGATGAAAGAAAAGAAAGTTCGGGAACCTCTGTTCCACATTGCAAAGAGAGATAATATGCCAAAGTGGAGAGCATGGCTGGTGCGTATCATAGCAGTAGTCCTTGCACTTCTCGTATCCGGCATTGTTACTATGCTCCTGACCGGCGAAAATCCTATTAGCGTGTACGGCACTATGATAGAAGGTTCATTCGGCACAGAGCGTCGTGTTTGGAAATTCTTGCAGGGTATCGCAATGCTCCTTTGTGTTTCACTTGCGTTGACACCTGCATTTAAGATGCGATTTTGGAATATCGGCGGCGAAGGTCAGGTGCTTATCGGCGGCTTGGCTACTACCGCTTGTATGATTTGCTTGGGCGGTAAGATTCCTAATCCGCTGCTCATACTCATTATGATTATTGCCAGCGTTGCGGCAGGTGCTCTGTGGGCATTTATTCCGGCTGTTTTTAAGGCTAAGTTCAATACAAATGAGACACTGTTCACCCTTATGATGAACTATGTTGCCATTCAGCTGGTTTCATATTTTGCTATGTATTGGGAAAATCCAAAGGGCTCCGGCAGCATCGGTATCATCAATCCCGAAACTCAGTACGGCTGGCTGCCCGCAATCGGAGACTACGAGTATTTGCTCAATGTTATTGTGGTTTTGGCACTGACTGTATTTATGTACATTTATCTTAAGTACAGCAAGCACGGCTACGAAATTTCTGTAGTCGGTGAGTCGGAGAACACCGCTCGCTATATCGGCATAAATGTAAAAAAGGTAATTATGCGTACAATGCTCCTGTCGGGTGCGGTTTGCGGTGTCGCAGGTCTCCTTTTGGTAGGCGGTACAAATCATACCATCACTACCACAACAGCAGGCGGCAGAGGCTTTACCGCCATTATGGTATCTTGGCTTGCTAAATTCAATCCGGTATATATGATTCTTACCTCATTCCTTCTTGTATTCCTTGAGAACGGTGCAGGCGAAATCGCCACTATCTACGGACTGAACGAATCCTTTGCGGATATTCTTACAGGTATCATTCTGTTCTTTATCATAGGCAGTGAGTTCTTCATCAACTATGAGCTTAAGCTCACCAAGTCAAAGAAGGAGGTAAAGTAATATGGTTTCGGCAACAGTAGTTACATTCATTCAGCGTGCTGTTATGCAGGGTATTCCTCTCCTTTACGGCTCAACAGGTGAAATTATTACAGAAAAATCAGGCAACCTTAACTTAGGTATCCCCGGCATAATGTATGTGGGCGGTATCAGCGGTGTTATTGGTGCATTTTTGTACGAAAACTCCTTGAACGGTGCAGAGGCAAACGGCTTTTTGGCTATTATCATTCCGCTGGTTTGCAGTATTCTCGGATCACTTATTATGGGACTTATTTACAGCTTCCTCACCACCACATTGAGAGCTAACCAAAATGTTACCGGTCTTGCTATTACCACATTCGGTACCGGTTTCGGTAACTTCTTCGGTGGTTCACTTATTAAGATTACAGGCTCGGACGTTCCGTCTGTTACACTTACTACCACAAGTAATTTCTTCCGCACAAAGCTGCCGGGCGCAGACACTACCGGCTGGTTCGGTAAGGTATTTTTGTCATACGGATTTTTGGCTTATGCGGCAGTAATTATTGCTATCATCGTGGCTGTATTCCTCAGCCGTACCCGTGGCGGACTTCATCTCCGTGCAGTAGGTGAGAATCCGGCTACAGCAGATGCTGCCGGTATCAATGTTGACAGAACAAAGTATCTCGCTACTTGTATCGGCTCCGTTATCGCAGGCCTCGGCGGATTGTATTATGTAATGGACTACGCAAACGGCGTATGGTCTAACGACGGCTTTGGTGACAGAGGTTGGCTTGCTATCGCTCTGGTTATCTTCGCTATTTGGAGACCGGGCCTGGGTATCTTCGGTTCAATCCTCTTTGGCGGACTGTACATCGTGTTCCTGTTCATTCCTAATCTTGCGATGCGTACACAGGAGCTGTTTAAGATGCTGCCTTATGTGGTTACTATCATCGTGCTTATCTTTGTCAGCATCCGTAATAAGAAAGAAAATCAAGGCCCTGCGGCACTTGGACTATCCTACTTCAGAGAGGACAGATAAATTTTTCTGTGAGGTAAAACTATGGCACTTAATAACGATATAAGCAAAGTTCTTGTCAGTGAAGAAGAACTTAAAAAAATAAATCAGCGTCTCGGCGCACAAATTACCGAGGATTTTAAGGACAAAAACCTTTTGGTTGTGGGTATATTGAAAGGCTCAATATACTTTATGACCGACCTTACACGCTATATCGACCTGCCACTTAAGATTGATTTTCTGGCAGTGAGCAGCTACGGCAGCGGCACAAAGTCGAGCGGTGCGGTTAAGATAGAAAAGGATATCGATATAAATCTTGAGGGCTATGATATTCTTATTGTGGAGGATATTCTTGACTCGGGCAGAACACTGAACTATGTCTGCGAGTTGCTCCGCAGCAGAGGACCTAAGAGTATTTCTATCGCTACTCTTTTGGACAAGCCGGAGCGCAGAGTCGTTGACCTGACTCCCGATTATGTGGGTTGTGATGTGCCTGATGAGTTTGTGGTTGGCTACGGTCTTGACTATGACCAAAAGTATCGTAACCTTTCCTATATCGGCGCACTTAAGCGAAAGATCTACGAATAAAAAGCAATGCCTTGTACATTTTATTGTGTACGAGGCGTTTTATTTTTTAGATATTGCAATTCGGTTACAACAGTGTTATATTTGATATGATTACAATTTTAGAGGAATTGCGTATGTTATTTGGCAAAAAGAATAAGAGCGAAGGTTTGAATATCATTATCGTAGGCTGCGGTTTGGTCGGCTCTACTCTGGTAGAGCAGCTCAGCGGCGAAGGACATGACATAACTGTTATAGATAAAAATCCCGCAGTTATTCAGCAGCTTACCAATCAGTATGATATTATGGGCGTTTGCGGAAACGGCGCATCATTCAGTGTTCAGATTGAGGCGGGAATAAAAGAGGCTAACCTTATTATCGCCGTAACTCAGTCGGATGAGCTCAATCTGCTGTGCTGTACTGCGGCTCGCAGAGTCAGCGGCTGTGCCGCCATTGCCCGTGTACGCAATCCCGACTACAGCCTTGAACTTGGCTATTTGCAGGAAAAGCTCGGACTCGCAATGATTATCAATCCCGAGCAGGAGTCTGCCAGAGAGATATCTCGAATTTTGTCACTGCGTACTGCCCTTGAGGTGAACACTTTTGCACATGGTCAGGCAGAGCTTGTAAAAATTCAAATTCCGCAGTCCAATATGCTGGACGGTATGACTGTCGCCGAGCTGGGCAGACGGAGCAAGATGGATGTGCTCATTTGTGCGGTTGAGCGTAAAAAACAGATATTCATTCCCACCGGTGATTTTGAGATATCGGCAGGAGATATTATTTCGTTTGTTGCCCCACGAAAGCAGGTGGGTATGTTTCTAAAGAAAATCGGATTTAGGACAAACAAAGTTAAGGACACAATCATCATAGGCGGCGGCGAAATAGCATATTATCTTGCTAAATTGTTGGTTCACTCCGGAATTGATGTAAAAGTTGTAGAAAAAGATAAGCAGCGCTGCGAAGAATTGAGCGTGTCCGTGCCTAAGGCTACAATAATCTGCGGTGACGGTACCAACGAAGACCTTCTTAGAGAAGAAGGCATAAAGGATGTTGAGGCAGTTGTGCCTCTCACCGACAGCGATGAGGAAAATATTTTGCTCGCCCTCCACGCTCGTCAAATGTCTAATACAAAGACAGTGACAAAAATTAACAGAGTGTCATTCGGCGATGTTATCGACCGTTTGGATTTGGGCTCGGTTATTTATCCCAGCTACATAACCTCGGAGGCAATCATCGCTTATGTCCGTGCCAAAAATGCGTCATATGACAGCAACATTGAGACCATGTCCCATATGTTTGACCAGCGTATTGAGGCTATCGAGTTTAGAGTGGCAGAGCAGTCGAGAGTTACCGACACTCCTCTTATGGACCTTGACCTAAAGAACGATTTGCTCATTTGTTTCATTAACCGCCACGGAAAAATTATTATTCCCAGCGGTCACGATTGTATAAAAGCAGGCGACACTGTGATGATAGTAACAAAGCACAAAGGATTTACCGATATCGGTAATATATTGAAGTAAGGTATGAACGGATCTATAATCAGAAGAATAATAGGATATGTCTTGATACTTGAGGGCGGGCTTATGCTTTTGCCCTGTATCGTTGCACTCGTTTATGGCGAGAGGCAGGGATTTGCATATCTTATCACAGCCGTCGGCTGTTTGGTGTTCGGCTATTTGCTGAAGTTTAAAAAGGCGAAAAATACAGTCTTTTATCTAAAAGAGGGTTGTGTAGCCACAGCACTCAGCTGGATAGTGCTCAGTGTGTTCGGTTCAATTCCATTTATGTTGACGGGAGAGATTTCGTCACCTATCAACGCATTGTTTGAGACCGTTTCGGGCTTTACTACCACCGGTGCAAGTATACTGGCCGATGTTGAGGCTATGTCACACTGCTCACTGTTTTGGCGCAGCTTTACTCACTGGGTAGGCGGAATGGGCGTGCTTGTGTTTTTGCTTGCGGTTGTTCCGCTGTCGGGTGGTTCTAATATAAATCTTATGAAAGCAGAGAGCCCCGGTCCCTCGGTAGGCAAGCTTGTGCCGAAAATGCGCCGCACGGCTCGTATTCTGTATGTCATCTATTTTGCTATGACTGTCGTTGAGATTGTTATGCTGCTCTGCGGCGGTATGCCGCTGTTCGATTCGATGACGCTTTCTTTTGGCTCGGCAGGTACCGGTGGCTTTGGTATCAAGAACGACAGCGTGGCAAGTTATTCTTCCTATTGCCAGTGGGTTATTACCGTGTTTATGGCATTGTTTGGAATTAACTTTAATTTCTACTACTTTCTTCTCTTTCGTCAGTTCAAAAAGGCTTTTGGTATGGAGGAGGTTCGTGCCTACGTTCTTATTATCATTGCAGCGACAGGCATAATCTTTGCTAATACTATACAGGTATACAATAATTTTTCAGAGGCATTGTGCAAGGCGGCATTTCAAGTTTCATCTGTTATTACCACAACAGGTTATTCCACTGCCGACTTCAATCAGTGGTCTGATTTGTCTAAGAGTGTTTTGTTCCTGCTTATGTTTATCGGTGCCTGCGCCGGCAGTACCGGCGGCGGACTGAAGGTGTCCCGTCTGCTTGTAGGTGCAAAGACTGTTAGCAAGGAGTTGGGCTCCTACATTCACCCAAAGAGTGTTAAAAAAATTACCCTCGACGGAAAGCCGGTCGAAAAAGAAGTTATCAGAGCCACAAATGTATATTTCATTACCTATGCTCTGATATTTGTGAGCAGCTGGCTGATAGTATCGCTGGAGGATTATGATATTATTACAAACCTGACCGCTGTGGCGTCGGCGTTCAATAATATCGGTCCCGGTCTTGAGCTTGTTGGTCCGGCAGAAAACTTTAATTTCTTATCACCTATTTCTAAGAGTGTTTTGATTTTTGATATGCTGGCAGGCAGACTTGAGCTTTTCCCACTTCTTGTTTTGTTCAATCCGAGATTGTGGCGTGAACGCAACACGCAGATTGCCAACAGACTCAGAAAAAAGCGTGGCTAAAATAATAACAAGTATAATAAAAAAGACAGTGTTGAAACAACTCAACACTGTCTTTTGTTGTTTTTGGATTATTCTTCTTCGTACTCGTCCTCATTTTCCCAGTTATGATAGATGTTCTGCACATCGTCGTTTTCCTCGAACATTTCTATCATACGAGCCATTTTTTTCATATCCTCTTGACTCTCGAGACGGGTGTATGTGGACGGAATATATACTGCTTCGGATGAGATAATGTGGTATCCCTTTTCTGCCAGCTCATCACGAATGACGCCTACATCGTTAGGCTCGGTGCGGATTTCAAAGATTTCTTCATCATCGGTGAGAAAATCCGATGCACCTGACTCCAGAGCGTCCTCCATCAGCTGATCTTCGTCTACATCTTCCTTTTCTATTACGATAACACCCTGCTTTTCGAACATAAATGTTACTGAGCCTGGGTTACCCATATTTCCGCCTGCTTTGTCGAAGTAGTGTCTAACCTCGCCGGCAGTTCTGTTACGATTGTCTGTCAGTGCCTCTACCACTACAGCAACACCTGACGGACCGTAGCCCTCGTAGATGATTTCTTCGTAGTTTGTGCTGTCGGAGTCGCCTGCTGCTTTTTTGAGCATACGCTCAATGTTGTCGTTTGGCACATTGTTCTGCTTAGCCTTTGCGATTACATCACGGAGCTTTGCGTTATTGTTAGGGTCGGGACCGCCGTTCTTTACCGCTACGGCAAGTTCACGACCGATTTTTGTGAATACCTTTGCTCTTGCTGCGTCGTTTGCACCTTTTTTGCGTTTGATGGTGCTCCATTTGTTATGTCCGCTCATAATATACGCCTCTTCTTTTAGAATTAAAACTATATTATTTTACCATATATGAGAGTACCTTGCAAGAGCGAATTTTACTTAGTCAGCGCCTTTCCGTTTACATATAGCGTATAGCCGTTTAGGTCTATATTGGAGTAGCTGCTGTCACTGTCGGAAAGTGAGGTGACATAGCTGTTACCGGTCAGCTTTATTTTTGAGTTATTATCCAGAGTCAGATTGATTTTTTTATCACATTTTGTTATGTTTATTTTTTGCACATAAGGACAAAATAATCTCCGGGGTGTTTTTATGAGAAAAGCAATTCGTGTTTTTGATATATTTTTTGCGGCTGTGTGTGCTGTACTTTTTGTTATGATAGGTATAGGAGCATATGCTCTGCCGGACTCCGTTATTACTTATGACGGCAGTGAGACGCCCTTTTCATCTATATATTCCTATGCAGATACTAAGAATACCAGCGCAAGACTTGTTGACGCACAAACTGCCTCGCCCAGACAGAGAACAATAAAAATTTTCGGCGTTGTTCCGGTAAAAACAGTTACCGTTACTGACAAAGACAGCCAAAATGTTTTGGTCAGCGGCGATTCTTTCGGTATAAAGCTATACACCGACGGCGTTATTGTGGTGGGTACTCAGTCTGTTGAGTCATTGGGCAAAAAGAAAAATCCCGCCGCCGATGCCGGTATCGAGGTGGGCGATATAGTTGTGTCCATAAACAACGAAAAGGTCTATTCGTCCGACCGTGTCAGCGAGATATTGAATGATAACAACGGCGCCGCTTTTTCTGTTAAGGTAAAGCGAGACGGCAGGTACAAGACCTTTTCCGTCACTCCCGTGTTTGACTCAAAGGAGGATTGTTACAAGGCGGGTATGTGGGTTCGTGACTCTACAGCCGGCATAGGCACTATCACTTTTTTCAATCCGGCCGCAAGAACTTTCGGCGCTCTCGGTCATCAGGTGAATGATGTGGATACCAATGAGATTATGCCCCTGTTTCGTGGGGAGGCAGTTTCCGCCAAGGTGACTAAAATACAAAAAGGTAATTCGGGTACAACAGGCTCTCTTGTGTGTGATTTCGGTACTTCGGTTATCGGCAGGCTGAAAGAAAACACGGATTGCGGCGTGTTTGGCACCTACACCGCTCAGCCTTCTTGCTTCGGCTCCTATCCCGTGGCGGCACAGCAGGAGGTAAAAAGGGGAAAAGCACAGATTTTGAGTACCGTGGACGGAAAAGGTCCTCGGCTGTATGATGTCGAAATATCTCATATCACATATAACGAAAACAATCGTCAACGCAATATGATGATAAAAGTCACCGACAAGGACTTGATTGCAAAGACCGGCGGAATAGTTCAAGGTATGTCCGGCAGTCCTATTATTCAAAACGGAAAGCTGGTGGGGGCAGTAACCCATGTCGTGATTTCTAACCCAAAACGAGGCTACGGCGTGTTTGCACAGATTATGTTGGAGGAGTCCCAAAGGGTATAAAAATACCCGAACAAAGCATTGCCGCCATGTTCGGGTGTGTATAGTTCGATTATTCTGCGTCGGACGCTACATAGTTATCGGGGATTGTTACATTGAATTCTTTAGCCTTATCCTTATTGTAGATATAGGTCAGGTTCTTTGTCTGATAGATATTCATAGTAGCAGGGTCCTTTCCGTTTACGAGAATGTCATAAGCGTATTCGCCTGCCTTTTGACCGATTTCGTAGAAAGAAATGGACAGAGTAGCTACAGCGTTTGTGCTTTTGAATATACCGTCCTCACCTGCGTAGATAGGAGTCTTTTCCTTTGTGCAGGCTGCGTCGATAACTCCGCCGTTAGATGCGGCGATGTTATCGGTCGGTACATATATTACATCGGAGTTCTTAGCTGCAGTAAGAGCTACTGCCTGAATATCGTTTGAGTCTGTGAATGAGTAGAATGTGCACTGTACTCCCTTAGCCTCCAAAGCCTTCTTTATTTCGTCTACCTGGAATTTTGAGTTAGCCTCGGATGAACAATACAGGCAGCCTACCTTCTTTGTCTTCGGGAACAGCTTGAGCAGTTCCTCTGCTTGAGTAGCAAGAGGAGCAACATCGCTTGAACCTGTTACATTGATACCGGTTGCACCGTCGGATGCCATATCTATTTTGAGTGCTGTGCCATAGTCTGTGATAGATGTGCCGACTACAGGTGTCTTGTTCGCTACTGTAGCGGTAGCGGCTGCGTTAAGTGCTGCTGTACCGTTAGCCATAATCAAATCGTAGTTTGAGGATACGAATTTGTTGGTGATGGTGGAGCAAGTTGTTGGGTCGCCGCCTGCATTTTGGAAATCGAAGTCAAAGGTGATGCCTTTTTCTTTTCCCATTTCGGTCAGCTTGTCCTTAAAGCCTTTTGTAGCGGCATCGAGAGCATCGTGCTTAGCCAGCTGGCAGATACCTACTTTATAGCTTGTCTTAGCCTCTTTCTTTTCTGCTGTGCCCGACTGTGACGAGCATCCTGCAAAAAGACCGCCTACCATGACGGCGCTGAGAGCTACGGCAGTGATTTTCTTTACTAATTTGTTCATAGTTTTACCTCTCTCTTTTGTGGTTTTGTAGTGTATTTTCAGTTTAGCACATAAAAGCGTTAAAGTCAACAGCAAATTGATTTTTTTGTGTTGACTATTTCAACGCTTTAAAGTATAATAAGGAAGTAATTTTATATTTTAGGGAGCAATAGTTTTTCTGTTGCTCCTAATTGATTGAAATGAGGTATTATTATGGGAGCCTTTATGGGAGCCTTCGCCAACGCTCTGCCGGGTGCAATAGGGCAGGGACTTATTTGGGGCATTATGGCTATCGGTGTGTATATCACCTTCAGAGTGCTTGACTTTGCCGACCTTACTGTAGACGGAACATTGGCTACAGGCGGCGCAACTCTTGTTATGTGTATGGCAGGAGGAATGAATGTTTATTTGGCACTGTTTGTTGCATTTTTGGCAGGCTGTGCAGCAGGTCTCGTTACGGGACTTCTGAATACTGCTTTCGGTATTCCGCCTATCCTCGCCGGTATTCTTACTCAGCTTGCACTGTATTCGGTCAATCTGCGTATTATGGGCAAGGCTAATCAGCCTATATCGCCCTACAACTACAAATTAGCTGTCAGCATGGCTGACATAAAGATGGCTATAGTGGTTGTTGCAATTTTTGTTGTGGCTATCATTGCCGCATTGTATTGGTTCTTCGGCACAGAGATGGGACACGCCATCCGTGCTACAGGTTCCAATATGAATATGGCTCGTGCAAACGGTATCAATATCAGTATGTCTAAGATTGTCGCACTGATTCTATCTAACGGCCTTGTTGCTCTTTCCGGCGGACTTTTGGCACAGTACCAGGGTTTTGCAGATATAAATATGGGCAGAGGTGCAATCGTTATCGGTCTTGCGGCGGTTATTATCGGTGAGGTAATTTTCGGCAAGATATTCAAGAACTTTGCTCTAAAGCTTCTTGCGGTTGCATTCGGCGCCATTATCTATTATGTAGTAATGCAGTTCGTAATCAATTTGGGCCTGAATACAGATGATCTTAAGCTGCTCACAGCTGCTATCGTTGCTGTATTCCTCGGTATCCCTTATATCAAGAGTAAATATGCCGAAACCCATGTAAAACAAAAAAAGGTCAAGGGGGACAAGTAATATGTTAGTAATTAAAGATGTTCACAAGACCTTCAATCCCGGTACAATTAACGAAAAGAAGGCATTAAACGGCATTGACCTTACTCTGAATGAGGGCGATTTTGTAACTGTAATCGGCGGCAACGGTGCCGGCAAATCTACCATGCTCAATATGATAGCAGGCGTTTATCCCGTGGATTGCGGCAGTATCGTAATCGACGGCAAGGATGTTACTAAGCTCCCTGAGCATGCTCGTGCAAAGTTCATAGGCAGAGTATTTCAGGACCCTATGAACGGAACTGCGGCTGATATGCAGATTGTAGAAAATCTTGCGTTGGCTTCTCGCAGAGGAAAGCACAGAGGCCTCGGCCCCGGAGTTAAGCATAAGGAAAAGGAACACTATCGTGAGCTTTTGGCGAGTCTCGGACTCGGACTTGAGGACAGACTTACCTCTAAGGTTGGACTTTTGTCCGGCGGTCAGCGTCAGGCTGTAACACTGCTTATGGCTACTTTACGCAAGCCTAAGGTTCTTCTTTTGGACGAGCACACAGCGGCTCTCGACCCAAAGACAGCAAAAAAAGTTCTTGACCTTACCGAAAAAATTGTTGCAGAGAACAACCTTACAACCATTATGATTACTCATAATATGAAGGATGCAATACACATTGGAAACCGTCTTGTTATGATGAACGAGGGCAAGATAATATATGATGTCAGCGGCGAGGAGAAAAAGGCTCTTACCACTGCTGATCTGCTCGATAAGTTTAAGCTAACCTCGGGCGAGGATTTGGACAACGACAGAATACTTTTGTCAGAATAAAAGGTGATTATTATGGCACTGCCTAAGGACCCATTTATGCTTCTCAGCGTAGTGAATACAAAATTGAGAGATTATTATTCGACATTGGACGCCTTGTGCGACGATTTAGGCGAAAACAAAGAAGATATTGTTTCGGCACTTTCCGCAGTGGGCTTTGAGTACGACAAGGAGCGAAATCAGTTTGGATAAAACCGACAGCGAAAAGAATGTGCAGTACGGACGGTCGGGACACAGACAGCGTATGCGTGAGTCCTATCTTGCTTCGGGCACGGAACATATGGCTGACCATCAGATTTTGGAGCTGTATTTGTCCCTTGTTATTCCACGCCACGATGTGAAGGAAACTGCCTACAATCTTATGAACACCTTTGGCTCTCTTGAGGGGGTGTTCAACGCCGAGGTGACAGACCTTAAGGAAGTGAAAGGTATCGGCGAAAACACCGCTATACTGATTTCTCTTTTAAAAGAAATTTGCAGTCGTGTAGATGCAAACAAGACTAAGAGTATCCGCAGCCTCGACAGCACCGAGACTGCAGAAAAGTATGTTACCTCTGTTCTTAATCGCTTTAGCGAAGAAAAAATTATGGTGGTTTCGCTGAGCAGCAATCTGCGTGTAATAAATTATCATCTGTTTGATACCGGCGGAGCCGGCTTTGCTATGGTGTCGCCTAAAGATATTGTTTCCGCAGTTTTGGCTGACCATGCAGCTCAGATTATTCTGGCGCATAATCACCCGTGGGGAAAGGCGGACTTTTCTGCCAACGACATAAATTTTACTCTCAGTGTTCGTGATATTATGCGTACATTGGGTATAAATTTGATAGACCATATTGTAGTGGGTGACGAAAAAACCGTATCTATGCGATCACATAAGACTTATAAAAATTATTTTTAATACTGCTATATAGCACCGACTTTGGATTTTTCCTTGACAAGTCGGTGTTTTGCTGTTATAATATCAAAGCTTGGCAGAAGCTGAGCAATCCTTGCGCAAGGGAATTGCGCCAATAGTCCAAAAGGAGGTGCTGAAGAATGGCATTAAAGAATTATGAAATCGTTATGGTTTTTTCACTTTCAAAAGGTGAAGAGGCAGTTGAAGCTCTTAAGACAAAGTTCACTGACCTTATTTCTAAGAATGGCACTCTCGGTGAAGTAGACGAATGGGGTAAGAGAAAGCTCGCATATCCTATCAACTACGAGACAGAGGGTTACTATGTTCTTATCAACTTCGCTTGTGAAGAATCTTTCCCTGCAGAGCTCGACCGTGTAATCAACATCACAGACGGCGTTCTCCGTTCACTTATCGTCGCTAAAGGCGAATAATCGGGAGGGCGTACTATGATAAATATGGTTGCACTTATGGGCAGGCTTACTTATGAGCCGGAGCTTAGGACTACACCTTCGGGCGTATCCGTTCTTCGTTTTCAGGTAGCTTGCGACAGATCGTACCAAAAAGCAGGTGAAGAACGCAAGGCTGATTTTATCGACTGTGTGGCTTGGCGTCAGACAGCTGAGTTTATCAGCAGATATTTTCACAAGGGTTCGATGATTGCCGTAGAGGGAACTATCCAGACCGGCAATTATACCGACAAAAACGGTAACAACAGAAAACAGGTAGAAGTTCTCGCCAACAATGTTTCTTTCTGCGGCTCAAAGGCTGAGTCCGGTACAGGAAACCAAAGCAACAACTCATTCAATCAACCTGCACCGAGCTATGCATCGGCAGACAACAGCGATTTTGAAGAAATTGTTGATGATGACGACGATCTTCCATTCTAAGAATTTATTATTTTCCAAAGGAGGAAAAAACCGTGGCATACAATAAAGGCCCAAGAAAAGGTCGCAGAAAAGTTTGTCAGTTCTGCGTTGAGAAGACAGAGGTTATCGATTACAAAGATGTATCAAAGCTTAAGAAGTTTGTTTCTGAGAGATCTAAGATTCTCCCTCGCCGTGTAACAGGCACTTGTGCAAAGCACCAGAGAGAGCTCACAACAGCTATCAAGAGAGCTCGTCACCTTGCTCTTCTTCCTTATACAGCTGACTAATAAGAAGATTTATCCCGAACTGTTCAGTTCGGGATTTTTTGTTGAAAAAGTTTTTAGTTTGTGCTATTATCTGCTTGATAAGGGAAAATTAAGTATAAAAAGGAGCGATATATATGTATACAGAAGTTACTAAAGAAAATTTTGACGAAGAAGTAAAAAACTATGATGGCAAAGTCCTCGTGGACTTTTGGGCAGAATGGTGTGCACCGTGTATGATGCTCTCACCTATAGTAGATGAGGTAGCAGAGGAAGAAGATGACATTAAGGTCTGTAAGGTGAATTGCGATGTGGCTCGTGACTTGGCGTTGGAGTTCGGTATTATTTCCATCCCTACACTGTTGGTATTTGACCACGGCGAAATTGTGAACAAGTCAGTAGGCCTGGTAGAAAAGCAGGATATACTCAATTTGATAAAATAAAAATGAGGCTTCCTTTGCATAAGGGAGCCTTATTTTTTGTTTTTGTTTTAGAACATGGACATTAGGGTGTCGAGCACTTCTTTGTCCTCGTCGGTAACTCTGAAATTTGTGCGGATTTTGTTGCCATCGGTGTCTGTTATGCTAAATTCTATTACTGCACCGGGGACAGTTCTGCCTCGCATATCGGCGAAAAAGTGTTTTAGCTTTGGGTGTCTGCTGTCGAATGCGGTGAGTTGGTCTTTTATTTTCATCAGTTGCATCGGGTTTATGTTCATATCTGTACCTCCGTAGGATTGTATTCTACCATATTTTCGACAGATAGTAAATAATTGTTATTTTTTGTGACAATATTTTTGAGTTTACTATTGCATTGTTTCATGCTAAAATGAGGACACGAAAATAAGGAGGCAATATTATGCTCAGGAAGATAATAAAAATAGATGAAAAAAAGTGTAACGGCTGCGGCGCTTGTGCCCGTGCCTGTCACGAGGGTGCAATAGATATGGTGGACGGAAAGGCAAAGCTGGTCCGTGAACATTATTGTGACGGATTGGGCGACTGCTTGCCGGCTTGCCCGACAGACGCTATTTCGTTTGAGTTCCGTGAGGCGCCTGCCTATGACCACGAGGCTGTTTTGGCATCGCAGGCAAAAAAGGGGATACATTCCGGCGGTTGCCCCGGCAGCAGAGCGCAGATGATAAATCACAACACTTTGCCGGATTTCAGCGGTACAGCGCCCGGCAGACTCAGACAGTTTCCAGTTCAAATAAAACTGGTGCCGGTTAATGCTCCGTATTTTGACGGATGTGATTTGTTGATAGCCGCCGATTGTACAGCCTATGCTTACGGTAATTTTCATAAGGATTTTATTGACGGAAAAATCACTTTAATAGGTTGCCCAAAGTTAGACGCAACGGATTACAGCAATAAGCTCGCAGAAATTTTGACCGCAAACGATATAAAATCCATAACTGTCACACGAATGACAGTTCCGTGCTGTGGCGGAATTGAGCACGCAGTACGCTCGGCTGTGGATAGATGCGGAAAGGATATACCGCTGTCGGTGTACACCATATCGCCGTCAGGGGATATAATGAGATAAAATTAAAGCTCCATACTTGGTTAATCCAGGTGTGGAGCTTTATTCGTTCATCAGGTTTTTGGTGAGAGATTTTATATTTTCGCAGGCGTGGCCGAGGGTGTCGCCGAAATTCTTTTTTCTAAATTCTTCAATAACGGATTGATCTATCCTGCCCTCTTTTACTATCTTAGCAATTTCTTCGTCTGTTCGTGCCATCGGGCCGGGTATAAACGCCTTAAAGTCGTGATGAAAATCACGGTTCTTTATGAATTTTTCGAGGTCGAACACAAAGAATGCCATAGGTATTCGCAAAATTGACGCCTCAAAAATAACGCTGGAATAATCTGTGACCAAAAATGAGGTGACAGGGAGCACATCGTTTATGTCCTCTGATGAGCAGTCAATCATTCTGTGAGCGTTCTCGTCACTGCAGGTGAATTTTTCGTGTAGGTAAGGGTGCAGCTTGATAGCGATAACCCATTCGTCTCCAAGAATTGAGAGCACTTTGTCTACATTGAACTTTTCTGTAGGGTAGTAGCAGTTTCCGTTGCCCTTTCCACGAAATGTTGGGGCGAAAAGCAAAACCTTTTTGTCCTTTAGGTCGGGATACTTTTTATATATTTTTTCTCTCGTTTTTGCGAGATGTTCCTCATCCACCAGAGCGTCGCATCTGGGTGAGCCCAGCGGCAGTACCTTGTAGTCGCTGATGCCGAACACTTCAGCATAAATCTCGGTTACATCAGGTGAGCTGACTATAGCGAGGTCGTATTGCCTGTGGTTGCGGGAGTTAACCTCAAGTCGTGATGTCTTGTGAATTCTCGAATATCCGGCGGTCTTAAATGCGCCGCAGCCGTGCCATAGCTGAATGAGCGTTGTGCCGGTTTTCTTTTTTACATAGCTGATTAGGTGGTAGTAGTCGTCTACATATACTATCCGTGAGGTCATGTACAGCCACATAAATTTTGGCAGAACCTTCAGCGTGCCCTTTGCGCCGCCGCTGCGACATACCAGATGAATGTCGGCACCCTCAATGTCCTTTACCGTTTCGTAGACTGCCTTTAGATTGCCTTTAGGCTCGTCATCACGATTTGTAAAGAAGGAAATTCTGTTCTTTTTTATCTTCAGCATTCTGAATGGTGTGGAAACAATGTTGAACAGTACGCTGACAGCGATTTTTTCCTTTTCTCGCTTTGTACAGCTGAGATAATATTTCAGCGGATTGCGCTTGTGGCGAGGCATAGTCAGGTTTGTGTCAAAACGTACGCCGTTGTCTATTCCGTTGCTGAATACAAAGCTGACTTTGATTTCGCTGTCGGGCTTTTTTAGGAATATGTCATTGCTGTCATATGTTCCGATGGATACGATGCTGTCACCGTCCAAAAATGTCTTCATAGGCAGACGGCGATTTTCTTTGCCGCAAGAGAACACTATAGCTACTCGTGGGCTGTACACCGTGTCCTTTGAAAAAAAGCGAACTTCAATCTCTGCGGCTGCAGGATTGTGGCGGCAAATATTAAATTTTTCAATTTTCATTTCTGCCAAGCTCATAGCGTTTTCCTTTGGTTAGTTATTTCTTTTCATATACTATGTGCGAAAAGGTTGTGCCGTTCACATCGTAGTGTGCAATTTCTTTTTTTATGTAATCGTTTTTGTCAAAATCGGGAAAATAGGTGTCTGCGTCCGGCTCCTCTGCATCTATTTCGGTTAGATATAGCTTGTCTGCCTTTGGCAAAAACAGGTTATATATGCTCCCACCGCCGATTATAAACACCTCGCCGGTATCTGCTGCAGCGATTGCCTCCTCGGGTGAGGATACTGTGCATATGCCATCTGCCGAATAGGCGCTGTCACGGGTGATCACTATATTCTTTCTGCCGGGCAGTGCTTTAGGCAGTGACTCAAATGTCTTTCTGCCCATTATTACAGAGTGGCCCATAGTGGTTTCTTTAAAGAATTTCATGTCCTCTTTGAAATGCCATATTAGGTCGTTGCCTTTGCCTAATTCGTTGTTTTTGCCTATTGCGGCTATCATACTGATTGTCATTGCTTGTCCTTTATTGTGAGATAGGGAATTTGATTTTGCCCATATGTTTGTAGTCTATCAGCTTTACATCGTTCAGGTCCTTTGAGTTGTCGAACTTAAAGAAATCGTCAACCTCCGGATTTAGCCAAAGCTTAGGTGCAGGATAGTCACCGTTTTCTTCAAATCTGCGGAGCTGCTCATTTATGCCGTCTACTTGATTTACATATATATGGGGGTCTTTTATGCTCCAGTCCATAGTTCCGGGCTTCAGGCCGGTTACTTGGGCAAGCATACACAGCAGGACTGCATATTGTGTCACGTTGAACGGCAGTCCCAAAGGCACATCGCAGCTGCGCTGGTGTACCCAGCAGTTTAGGTATCCGTTTGTTACATCCCATTCGCTGGACCACACACAACTCGGCAGTACGGCAGTGTCGAGATAGTCATTCTGCCACAGAGTCATAATCATTCTGCGGTCTCGTGGATTATTTTTGATTGTGTCTATCAGTTTTTGAGTCATTTGGAACTTGTTTACTATATATCCGTATGCCGTTCCGATAGTGTGAGCGTATTCTTTGCCGAAATTTTTGTGCACTGTCTGCTTTGTGGGTTTGCCGTTTTTGTCTGGGAGGAGCTGGGTAGCAGTCCATATTCCGTCCTCATCTATCTCCCATTCGTTCCATATCTTAACATTTCTTTTTTGCAGCCAACGCACATCGTTGGACTGTGCCTGATATATCCACAGCATCTCCAAAACAGCCTGACGAAGGAACAACTGCTTTGTGGTCAGGATAGGAAATTCTTCTCTCAAGTCAAAGTGAAAATGATGAGACGGTACTTTTATCGAATTAGTTCCGGTACGATTGGTGACCTCTGTACCTTCTGTTAATATTCTTTTACATAATCCGAGATAATCCTTGTCCCATTGTGACATAAAAAACACCGTCCCTCCGGCAGAGACCAAAACTCCCCACCATAATCTATACTTGTCATATATAATAATATATATAGACTTCTTTGTCAACTTTGAATAGCGGCTTTTTGCCAATATAAAAAACAGAAAAAATAAACCAAAAATAAACGAATTCTGTAGAAAATATAAAGTCTACACAAAAAATATAAGATGTGCACAAATCACTGCGAAAAATTTTGGGGATAATGCCAATAGCCCCATTATTGACGACAAAACATAAAAAGTTGTATAATATTTGTAATAGTATAAGTATATTCGCACAGTATGTGCTTTTGTCCGGAGGGGATAAATATGAAAAGCAAATTGACTAAAAGAATGATAAGCGTTCTCTTGGCAGTAGTACTGTCATTGTCGGGAATAATTCCGGCTATGACGGCTTTTGCAGGTGACGGTGTTGAGGGACATTATGATCTCCAAATATTTTTTGCTGACACCGACACTATGGTTCCTACCTACGAGGATGACGGTACCACCGCATACAAGTACCATATCAAAGAGGGCGAGACACTTCAGCTTACATACAAGTTGATTGACTCCGCTTGGCCGGATAACGGTAAGATAAAATGGTACAGCGAGGCTCCCGAGCTCGTTGATGTGGACCAGACAGGTAAGGTCAAGGGCTTTGACTCCTCAAAGGGTGCTGTTATTAAGGCATGGATAAACAACGAGGTTAAGCCTATTCCTATCGTAGGTAAGCTTATGGCTACCGTTATCGAAAAGGCGCTGTTTAATGATAAAGTAAATGTAGACACAATGGATACGGAAGAAATCGTAGACCTTGTTATTAAGGCACTCGGTTCCGATTCTATTCTTGCTGACTATATCGAGGCGTACAGCGGAAAGTTGGTTGATTCACTGAGAGATTATCTCGACCGTATCAATTCTGTAGTTCACTGCGTGCTCTATGACTCCACAGGTGAGCAGGTTGCAGACGACTCTGTTCAGTTCGTTGTAGAAAAGAATGAAGAATGGTATGCTAATTTCCTCCCCAACGGTACACACATTACCAACAAGTCCCAGATTGCCGAAACTCAAGCAGTGGGCAATACTGTACAGCTCTATGCTCTCACTACCCCTCAGAGACTTCAGTTCGGTACACTGTATTCCGTAAAATCCACATCTATCTTCTCCACCGGCAAGGTAGTAGCTACAGTTACAGACGGCGGTCTCGTTACATTCAAGAACAAGGGTACCGTTACTATCATGGCTTCTCCCGATTCGGAGCAGGTTATCAACAATATATTAAAGCTCGTAAACTATTTTTATAAGCTGGAAAATACCGGCACGCTCAATACCGACAAGATTGCAAAAATTCTTATTGAGTATATGGGACTCGACATTAACCGTGCTGTTTTGGCAGGTATTCTCGACGCTTGCTTTGCTATATATAAAATAGTGGGCGACACGGCAGATCCGGTTCAGCTCACTGCTACGGCTGTAGAAATTCTTTCTAATCTTATATTGCAGATGGTATATAATGATTCTATTACATTCACCGTAGTAGATTCCACACCTATAGACAGCTTTGATATCGACGGTGTACTTTCGGTAAAAGAGGGTGCACAGACGCAGCTCCAAATTACTAATGTTCAGCCGTCTACAGGCAATATGAGCGACATTGAGTGGAGCTCATCTGACCCATCGGTTGCAAGCGTGGACCCAAAGACCGGCATTATCACAGGTCTTGACGCAGGCGGTGCTCTCGGCTCTCTTTCCACAAAAGAGGTTACTATTACCGCAATTTCTACTACTAACAAGGTAGAGAGGCATGTTACGCTTACTGTCACCGGCAAAACAGGAAAGTATTTGTCCGGTGCAAAGATTAACGGCGACAGCTCCGTCCCCATAGGCGGCGAGGCTGACTATACATATACAGTATATCCTCAGCGTGTGGCAGAGTCTAAGAATCTGTACATTACATGGGGTATCCTTACCGGCGAGGACGAGGACGGTAATCCGATTTATGTATGGGCTACTGACGAGGAACCGGCTAAGGACAATGTTGGCCAGATTGATTCAAAGGGTCACTACACCGCTGTAGGCGGCGGTACTTCTACCCTTGCTCTTATGGCAAAGACGGGATATTATCTCTCAAACGGTGAGTTTTACGAAATCAGTTCAAAGACCGCTACTCTCGATGTTATGACGGGTATTCCGATTGATAACATCAATATCGAGGTTACAGGTGCCGCATCCGGCGGAACGGTCAATAAGTCAAAAGAGGTAGAAATCAACGGTCAAAAATACCAATATGTTACTATTCACAAAGGTGTAGGCGAGGCTTATGTCAACACCGGTGCACAGATTACTGCTACTGTTGAGCCTGCCACCGCTACAGACCAAAATCTTACTTGGGTAGTGGACAATTCGGATTACAATGTTGAGAAGTCCGACGATACTCACCTCCTTACACTAAAGCGTAAGGCAGGCAAGGAGACAGCGGACACCTTCAATGTTTATGCAAAATCGTCCGATGGCAGAAAGGTATCCAATACTGTAACCGTCTGCATAACCAGAAACTACGCTACGGATAACAAGATAGACCAAGAATCCATCACATTGCTCAATGGCGAAACAGCAGACGCTACCCACACAATGACATTCGACGGCAGCTGGACAGGCAACGCATATGCTTGCTACGGTGCTAACTGGTACTCCTCTGACGAGGATGTATTCACTGTTGAGTCAAAGGGCAACGATAACAGCGACGCTGTGATTAAGGCTAATGATGTCGGCACAGCTACACTCTACTGCGTATCAACCGACGGCGGTATAGTGGACAGCTGCACAGTAACGGTTAAGCCTGACAAGCATATGCTCAAGCAGATAATCGACCTTTGCGACAAGACCATTGTTCTCCAAACAAAAGAGAACAAGTCTGATTATAAAAAGTATATGAGAAAGCTTGACCTTGCTTATTCTATTTACTACGAGCAGGATATGGCATCTCAGACTACAGTAGATACATATGCCGATGCGCTTTTGCAGGCGTTCATCAAGGTGGGCGGATTTGTCGGTATCAGCAGAGTAAACATACTCGGCACCAACAAGAGCAACCTCGACTCAAAGCGAGTTACGGTTAAGGTAGGTACAACTAAGGATTACAGAAAGTACAGCTATGACCTGGACTTCAGTGTAAACCCAACCTCATCTATGTACAGCAAGGTAGAGTGGAACAGTTCAAACAACTCAATCTCTGTAGATAGGGATGGAATTTGCAGACCGACAAATAATGAAGCTTGTACTGCTAACATTACTTGTACCGTTACAGATTACTCGGGTACTAAGGTGTCCGACACAGTGGCAGTATCTTTTGTTAAGACCTCCGCTACAGGCGTCACTCTGGACCAAACCGCTATAGAGGAAGCAAAAATCGGTGAGTCAGTCACTCTCAAAGCAACTGTTGCGCCTACAAATGTCTTAGGTAATTCGACTGCATCTGTCCAGGATGTAACTTGGTATTCCACAAATACAAAGGTCGCTTCTGTAGACTCAAAGGGCGTAGTTACCTTCAATTACGGCGGCGATTGCACTATCGTATGTACCACTGTAGACGGTGGATATACAGCAGAATGTGCCGTTCATGTTGTTACAAATTATGATAATCTCGCACTCCTCATCACTCAGCTCAATGACCTTAACCTAAACGAGAACAGCTATTATCCCGAAACATGGGAGCCTTATGTTCAGGCTAAAAAAGATGCTGAGAATATGCTGGAAACTAAAGGTTACACTCAGGCTCAGGTTGATGAGATGTACAACACTCTCGACGAAGCATATAAGGGACTTAAGAGATATGTTTATATCCAAAAAGTAGAGCTTTACCTTGACGGAGAGCCTACCTCAGACTTCTATCAGTGCGACCTCAGCGTGTTCACAAACGGACTCAGCTATAAGAACGCATCTATAGACCTTAAGGTTAGACTGTATCCTAACAACGCATCTTATGCATCGGTTAGATGGGAGTCATCTACCACAGATATTTCTGTCTCCTCCGACGGTAAGTGCTCACCTACAGCCAACAAGTCTTGCTACGGCAGAATCACCTGTACCGTTACCGACCATTTCGGAAATGAGTTCAGCGACGATGTTTGGGTATCATTCGCATATAAGCCTGTTACCGGCATAAAGTTGTCCCAGTCGGCAGTCAGCGGTAACAAGGGCGACACATATCAGATGGAAAAGCCTGTTCTCGAACCTGTAGGCACAAAAATAGGCAATACCTATGTCGGCGGCGCAAGCATCCAGGATTATTATTGGGAGAGCGCTGACGAAAGTGTGGCTACTATCGATGAAAACGGACTTATTACATTCGTTTCGGCAGGCTCCACCGTTATCCGTTGTATCTCCTACGATGGCGGTATCACAGCCGAGTGCCGAGTTTCCACCGAGGGTGACCGTACCGCACTGAAGGCGGCACTCGAAAAATATGCCGATGTGGACTATACAAATTATGAGTACAGCTACGCTATGGCGTGCAAGGACGCTTATGCCGCTGCTCAAGAGGCACTGACAGATGTAACTATGAGCCAGGAGGCTATCGACAAAGCAGCGTCCGATTTGACAGAGGCAGGAGAGGCCATGGAGGCTCATCCTAATATCGCTGTAGACAGTCTTCTTATGAGCTATGAGACCTACAAGAAACCGTTGGTAGGCTCTACGTCTAAAGTGTCCGGCGGTAATATCGGAATCAACGATGCACTGTCTGTAAATCTCGGCTCAAGCGATTACTCAAATTATAATGACTATAACTATGTAAATCTTACTGTGTCTACTCAGCCGGCTGACGCTATGTACAAGTCTCTTGTTTGGACAGTGGACGACAGTTATAAGATTAACACTAATATTTCCGACAGCACCATCACTCTTACTCCAAAGGATAAGGACAACGGTGCTTGGGCAAAGGTCACTGCCACCGCTACAGACTACTTTGGCAGAGTTACTGCACGCACAGCATATGTAGTACTCAGTGACAAAGTATGTACAGGTATGACCGTAAGCACAGAGTCTGTTACTCTGAACGCTACAGACAGCCCGTACCAAATCAGTCCTGCTCTCTCGGGCAGCCCTGAGTTTACTACAGTTCTTTACTCCTCATCTAATGAGAGTGTAGCTGCCGTAGACGCTAACGGTGCTGTTACTCCTAAGGAAAAGGGCGAGACAGTAATTACCGCAAAGACTCTCGACGGTGGTTATACTAAGAAGATTACCGTAAAGGTTTTGGCTGACTTCTCCGAGCTTGCCAAAAAGGTAGGCGACTATACAGAGCTTATCAATAATTCAAAGGGCAATTATGTTTATACCGATGAAAGCCTTGATGCTTTGACTCAAGAGGTTGCCGCAGCAAAGGCAATGGTTGATGAGAACAAGGCAACTCAGGCTCAGGTTAACGCTCAACTTGCTAAGTTGGCAGAGGCTTACAATAACCTTCAGGCTTATACTCCTGCTACCGGCGTAAAGATTGACCTTAATACTGACGGCAGCGAAAATGCAGAGGTAGTCAACGACGGCTACATCAGATATACCGGCGCCGCACTGAATGGCAAGAGTGTTCAGCTTAAGGCAGTAGCCGTACCGGAAAACAGCAGATACGCTACTGCAACTTGGAGCTCCGACAATGAGAATATTACAGTATCCTCAAACGGATTGGTTACTAATTCTACCGCTTCTCCCGGAGTTGCAAAGATTACCTGCACCGTAAAGACTGTATATGATGCAGAATATACTTCATATGCTTATGTATCGTTTGTTCGCAGCGGTGTTACTAAGGTAACATTCAATGACGAGATGATTTACGGCGCTCCGCTGGAGACTAAGAAATTGTCGCCTAACTTTGTTTCGGGTACAGACAAGACCGAGATTAACGCATCGCTCAGCGATTGTACATATTCGTCTTCCGCTGAGAATATTGCATCTGTAGACAGCAATGGAAATGTTACATTCCATACACAAGGTACAGCGATTATTACCGTTACTGCTCTCGACGGAGGTATCGTGGGCACGATAGAGGCTTATACCACTTGGGATACTTCAGCTCTTAAGTCGGCTCTCGACCAGGCTGACACTATCGAATATACAGATTATGCCTACGATTATGGCACAGCCTTTAAGACCGCTTATGACAAGGCTAAGACTGTTTATGCCAATATCAAAGCTACTCAGCAGGAAATTGATGATGCTTGTACAAAATTACAAGAGGCTATGACCAATCTTGAGGGCCACCCGTTCGTTGCTGCTAAGGTAGAGCTTAAGCACGGCGATACAGCTCTTGACAGCGGAACTATTTACCAGGTTGATGATAACGGACAGTTTGCTGTTTCTTATGATGTGAACAGTGACGCTATGTATAAGTCTATTGAGCTCAGCTCTAAGGACGAAAACGGTGTAACCTCTGAGGTTTCGGGCAACACCATCACATTCACAAAGACAGCTGACGGCACAGCATATGCTACTGTTGTGGCTACTGTTACAGATACCTACGACAGAGTTACTACCGTGTCCGCAACTCTTAAGTTGGTAAATGCGATAGTTAATATCACTTCTATCAAATTGACCGCTGACGGAACCGAGTTAGACAGAACTTTGGTTAAATCCGGCTACGGCAGACTTTATACCACATTTAAGGATATTCAGCTCGGTTACATACTGAATCCTACAGATGCTACCGATCCTGTATCAGTTACTTGGACTTCGTCCGCTCCTAACTATATTATGGTCAATGACGAGGGCGTGCTTTCACTTACCGCAGCGGCTAAGCTGAAGGCTACCAATACTTCTAATATCACCTGTACTGTTACTAACAGTGACGGCAGCAAGATTTCTGCTTCCGTACAGGTTACAATTTCGAAATAACGAGGTATGTTTGTAATGCAGAATAATGTAAAAAAATACATATCCTCACTGTCGGCATTATTGCTTGTGGTGAGCAGTCTTACTGTAGGGCTGCTCGCCTACGGCTCTGACCTTGTGACAATAAATGCTGTCAATTTTCCTGATGCAAATTGGCGCACCGTTGTTTCGCAGGAATATGACGAGAACGGCGACGGCTATCTTTCTGCCGATGAACGCAATGTTTATTCTATGAGTCTTTCCGGCTCTTTGGAGGATTATTGTGGCGTCGGTGCAAAGATTACCGATTTGACCGGTATTGAGTATTTCACCACACTTCGCAGGTTGTACTGTGGCGGTATCGGTCTTGAGACTCTCGATGTTTCGACATTGCCCAACCTTACACAGCTTACCTGCCAGGGTAATGCACTGACCTCACTTGTACTTGGCAGCAGCTCTACATTGACTTGGGTTAATTGTGCGTCTAACGATTTGACCTCTATTGATGTTTCAGGCTGTCAGGCACTTACTCGTTTGGATTGTTATTCAAATAACCTCAGCTCTCTTAATTTGTCCGCAGTAACAGAATTAGAGACTTTGGCTTGTCAGCAGAACAATTTGACTACTCTCGATTTGTCATCGCTCACCAAGTTGACCTCTCTCTACTGCTCCAATAATCATTTGTGGGAGCTTGACCTTTCGGCTAACAAGGCGTTGGGCGAAATCACCGCATATATGGTTGGCAATCAGTCTGTTGAGGCAGATGCAAGCCTGTCTGACAATGTGGCAGTTATTAGGCACAGCTTTTCTGCCGACAAAAATGTTGTTGCCACCTCTCTTGATTATAAGAATGATGACGGCGATACTGTTTTGGGCTACAATGCGGGTATGTTTTCTACTACCGATGCCGAAAAAATTGAGCCGGGATTTGACTATCAGTACAACACAGGCAACAGTAATGTAGCTTATATGCAGGTTCATATCAATTTGAACACTGATTTTTGTATGGTTAGATTTTATCTTGACCAGGGACTTGAGCAGTTCTATACAGCAAAGATGACTGACCGTGGCGGCTCTGTTACTTTGCCGGATATGACTGAAGAACCGGATTGCAAGGTGTTCAAGAGTTGGTCTGCCGACGGAAAGAATATTCAGGGCGATACAGATATTTACGCTCTTTGGTACGAAAATCATACTTATGAGTTCGTATCATTTAAGGATGGAAAGATTGATGTAAAATGCACCGTCTGCGGTGGGGAGAATACTATCGACTTTATGGATGTATTCAATTCTCAAGAGGGCGACAGCAACTATCTTGCAGGAGCAGATGTAGTTAAAGACGGTTGTATCAACGCAAAAGACTATGCTAAACTAACAAGAGAATAATTTAATTATTTAGTCATTATTACACCTCCGAAATCGGTTTTCGGGGGTGTTTTTTTGCGTAAAAAAGTGATTGCTCATTTTGAAATGAGCAAAAGTGAGCACTTAGAGTTCGATTTTATTGCGTGTTGCACAAGGAAAACAGGTGAATATAGGCAGAATTAACGAGAATAATCGCTCACTATTGACTGTAAATGACTGATATTGTATAATTTAGTTACAACAAAGGTACCGGAGATGTTGATATGCTTACTACATACAGAAGAACGCAAATCTTAGAAATTTTGCGACAGCGAGGCTCAGCTACAGTAGCTCAGCTTGCCGAAATGTTCGGCACCAGTGAGTCTACTGTCAGACGAGACCTGATTGCTTTGTCTCAGCTCGGAAAAATAAATAAGGTCCACGGAGGCGCTACGGTGCTCTCTCAGGAGTTTTTGCACAACGAGGAGGACATAAAAGAAAAATCACTCCACAATATAAACGAAAAGAAAGCCATAGCTCGCTATGCAGCGTCCCAAATAAATGACGACGATTTTGTTTTTATTGATGCAGGAACCACGACATACCTTATGACAAAGTATTTGATCGACTCAAAGGCGACATTCGTCACTAACGGAATTGCTCACGCAAAGGAGCTTACAGCCAAAGGCTGCAAGGTTTTTGTTATCGGCGGTGAATTAAAAAACACTACCGAGGCAATTATAGGTTTAGTAGCAGCATCAAATTTGCAAAAATATAATTTTTCAAAAGCCTTTATCGGCACTAACGGTGTCAGCGAAAAGCAGGGATTCAGCACTCCCGACACGGATGAGGCTATGCTAAAGGCAGTAGCTATTGAGCGTAGCTTTGTGACATATGTGCTTTGCGACAACACAAAGTTCGGCAAGGTGTCGGCAGTTACATTTGCTCCTCTTGATGCCGCCTGTATTGTGTGCGACAGATGTGACGATGAGGTAATCAAATCAAAAACAGTAATAAAAGAGGTGTCAATGTAATGGTATATACTGTTACTCTCAATCCTGCTCTCGATTATGTTATGAAGGTCGGCAAGCTCAGGTACGACGATATTAACAGAACCACGGCAGAAGAAATTTATTACGGCGGCAAGGGTATAAATGTATCCGTCATTCTCACTCGATTGGGAATACCGAACACGGCTCTGGGATTTCTCGGCGGTTTCACGGGAAAAAAGCTCGAAGAAATGCTGATAGCGGACGGTATTAACTGCGATTTTAACTACTTGCAGTCCGGCGATACGAGAATAAATGTAAAGATAAAAGCGGACACAGAGGTGGATGTAAATGCCTGCGGGCCAAAAATTACACCCGACGAGGCATCCACACTGCTGTCTAAGATAGATGCAATACAGGACGGCGACTATCTCGTTCTTGCAGGCTCGACACCTAATACCTTGCCCGATGACATTTATGAGCGAATTTTGGGTAGGCTTAAGGAAAAGAATGTCAGATGTGTGGTTGACGCTACAGGCGATTTGCTGATGAATGTGCTCAAATATGAGCCGTTCTTGGTAAAGCCTAATCACCACGAGTTAGGTGACCTCTTTGGAGTAGAGACAAAAACAGACGAGGATATAATCAAATATGCAAAAGAGCTCCAAAAGCTCGGCGCAAAGAATGTTCTCGTTTCTCGTGCAAAGGACGGAGCTATGCTCATAGATGAGCACGGCGAAAGCCACAAGATAGGCAATGCCGACGGACCTTTGGTAAATTCCGTAGGCTGCGGCGACAGTATGGTTGCAGGATTTGTGGCAGGTTGTATTCAGGAGAGCAATTATTCATACGCTCTCAAGCTGGGCTCTGCCTGCGGCAATGCAACGGCATTCAGCGAAGGATTGGCAACAAAGGACGAGATTATGCGAGTCTTTGTTACCGGATTTAAGAATTATAAGGTATAAAAATCAAGTCGAATTATTTTTGTAACAGGAGGGTTAATTATGAAAATCACAGACTTGTTGAAAAAAGATGCGATAGCCTTGAACACAGCAGTCGCATCTAAGAGCGAAGCAATAGATAAGATGATTTCGCTCCATAACGCTGTGGGCAACCTTTCGGATGTTGACAGCTACAAGGAGGCAATACTTGCCCGTGAAAGCCAAGGCACAACAGCCATCGGCGAGGGAATTGCAGTTCCTCACGCAAAATCAGACAGCGTAAAAACTCCCGGACTTTCGGCTATCACCGTTCCCGGAGGCGTTGACTACGGCGCTCCCGACGGAAAACCGTCCGACATTCTCTTTATGATTGCGGCACCTATGGACGGCGACCTGCATCTTGAGATTTTGTCACGACTTATGGTTATGCTTATGGAGCCTGAGTTTTGCAATGCACTACGCAATGCAAAGACAGCCGACGATTTCTTAGATATTATCGACAAAAAAGAGGCGGAAAAATACCCCGAAGAAAAGGCGGAGCCGGCTCCTAAAAAAGATGGCTACAGAATTTTGGCTGTAACCGCTTGCCCGACCGGTATCGCTCATACCTATATGGCTGCCGAGGCTCTCGAAAAAGCCGGTGCAGAAATGGGATATCCTCTTAAGGCAGAGACTAACGGCTCAGGCGGCGCAAAGAATATTCTCACCAAGAAAGAAATAGAGGAGTGCGACGGCATTATTATCGCCGCCGACAAAAATGTTGAGATGGCTCGTTTCGACGGCAAGCCGGTAATAAAAACCTCTGTTTCCAACGGTATCAACAAGCCGCAGGAGCTTATCCAAAAAATTGTTGACGGCAAAGCTTCTGTTTATCACGCAAACGAAGAAGAAAAGGCATCGGCTGATGATGACGAAAAAGAAAGCTTTGGACACAAGCTGTATAAGCATCTGATGAACGGTGTATCCCATATGCTCCCGTTCGTAGTAGGCGGCGGTGTTCTCATTGCATTCGGTTTTCTTATTGATACAATCGCAGGCAATGCAGATGTCGGCGGTACATTCGGTTTTACTAATCCGGTTGCATCCGTAATATTCTGGATAGGTAAAGCAGCATTTGCTCTTATGCTTCCTGTTCTTTCGGCATATATTGCACAGTCTATTGCAGACCGTCCCGGTTTGCTGCCCGGTTTCGTTGGCGGTGTATTTGCCGCAAGCGGTCACACCTTCCAGAGTATGATTGATGGCGTTAATTCGGGCAATGGACTCGTAGGCGACAACAAGGCTGTATCAGGTTTCCTCGGTGCATTGTTCGCAGGTTTTGTGGCAGGTGTGCTCGTAAATCTGTTAAAGAAAGCATTTGCTTGGATGCCAAAGGCTATGGACGGTATTAAGCCCGTATTCATTTATCCGCTTTTGGGTACACTTCTTATGGGATTGATTATGGCAGGCGTAAACCCTGTAATCGGTCAGCTCAATACACTTCTTGCTAACGGACTTGAGAGTCTCGGCACAACCAGCAGACTTCTCCTTTCTATCGTTCTTGCGGCTATGATGGCTACAGATATGGGCGGCCCGTTCAACAAGGCTGCATATGTTTTCGGTACAGCTGCAATATCCAACGGCGACACTTGGATTATGGCTGCCGTTATGATTGGCGGTATGGTTCCTCCTATTGCAATCGCTCTCTCCACTACATTCAATAAGAAAAAGTGGACAAAGGAAGAACTTAAGAGCGGTCCGGTAAACTATCTTATGGGACTCTGCTTCATCACAGAGGGTGCAATCCCTTACGCTGCATCCGACCCGCTTCGTGTAATTCCTTCTTGTATGGTAGGTTCGGCAGTAGCAGGTGCACTTACATCTATATTCAATGTAACCTGTCCTGCTCCTCACGGCGGTATTTTCACATTTATCGTGTGCGACCATCCGATCCTCTATGTTGTTGCTCTTGCAGCAGGCTCGATAGTAGGTGCGCTTATGCTGGCACTCCTTAAGAAAAATCAGCCAAAAAAGGCATAAAAAATAAACATACTCAGGGGCGACATTCGCCCCTATGAGTGCGAAAAGAGAGGTAATCACTATGGTATCAAAAACTTTTACAATCACTAACAAAATGGGCTTTCATATGAGACCTGCAAATGTATTTGTTACAGAAATGGCCAAGTATGCGTCGGAGATAAATATCGATTTCAGCGGTAAAAAAATCAACGGCAAAAGCATTATGAACATTATGGCAGGCTGTATAAAATGCGGCAGCGAAATCACTGTAGAATGTGACGGACCGGACGAAAATGAAATGCTTGCAGCAGCTGCAAAGCTCATTGAGTCAGGTTTTGGTGAGGAATAATATCATTTGAGAGGGTGAGTGTTATGCTAAAGGGAATAGGTGTATCACAGGGCTTCGGCATAGGAAAAGCTGTTGTTATCCGTGATATGAATTTGGACTATTCGGCAGTAAAATATACCTCTGCTGATGAGGAAAAGGCGAGACTTCACAAAGCCGTAGACGATTTTGTCGGTGAAACAAAGGCCCTTGTGGAGGAGCTGAAAAAGAATGCCGGCGACAAAGAGGCAGAAATTCTTGAGGGTCATCTCGTTATGCTCCAAGACCCGTTTATGCTGTCCCAAATAGAAGAGGGTATAGACGGTGGCTCTGTGGCAGAGTCGGCTGTAGACAGCGTTTGTACTATGTTCATCAATATGTTTTCGGGCGTTGACGACGAGCTTACCCGTCAGAGAGCCTCGGATGTAAAGGACATTAGGGACAGCCTTTTGCGTATCCTTTTGGGTGTTCAGTGCGTGGATATTGCGTCTGTACCTAAGGGTTCTGTTCTCGTGGCAAAGGACTTTACGCCCTCTATGACTTCGCAGATTAACAAGGACAATGTGTCTGCAATCATCACAGAGGTAGGTGGTGTTACCAGCCACAGCGCAATTTTGGCTCGTGCCATGGGTATTCCGGCAGTTCTCTCTGTTATGAATGCTGTAGAAAAAATCAATGATGGCGATATTCTTATTGCCGACGGTTTTAAGGGAAAGGTCATTACTTCTCCCTCCGACAGAGAGCTGACAGAATATACCGCCAAGCAAGAGGCATATCTTAAAGAAAAAGAGAGCCTCAGCGAGTATTTTTCTAAGGAGACAATAACCAAATCAGGCGTAAAAAAAGCCGTTTACGGCAACATAGGCAAGGCAGAGGACGCCCAAAATGTTATCCAAAACGGCGGCGAGGGTATAGGACTTTTCCGCACAGAGTTTTTGTTTATGGACAGAAACCATCAGCCTACCGAGGAGGAGCAGTACGAGGCTTATTCCACGGTAGCTAAAACTGTGGACGGCAAAGAAGTTATTATCCGTACCCTTGATATCGGCGGCGACAAAGCAGTGGATTATCTTAAGATAGAAAAAGAGGATAATCCGTTCTTAGGTCACCGTGCTATCAGATATTGTCTCGACAACCCCTCTCTTTTCAAAACTCAGCTGAGAGCGATTTTGCGTGCGGCTGTCTTTGGCGACATAAAGATTATGCTGCCCCTTGTCACCACTGTAGATGAGGTCAGACAGGCAAAGGCTCTTATTGAGCAGTGCAAGGCAGAGCTGGACGGCGATGGCCTCCGCTATGCTGATGCTCCCGTAGGCGTTATGATAGAAACTCCGTCAGCGGCACTGATTTCTGACTTGTTGGCTAATGAGGTCAGCTTCTTTTCTATAGGAACTAATGATTTGACAGGTTACACAATGGCAGTAGACCGAGGCAACTCGGCTGTGTCCAACCTCTATGACGCTACTCAACCGGCTGTTTTGCGTGCCATAGAGATGACGATTAAGAATGCAAAGGCAGCAGGTATTCAGGTCGGTATGTGCGGCGAGGCTGCTGCCGATGAGCGCCTTATACCTAATCTTGTGAAATGGGGACTGGATGAGTTTTCGGTCACACCGTCCTCCATTCTCCAAACGAGAAAATATATCTGCGAGTGTGATTAGGCGGTTATAAGCCAAAAAACATAGCAAATATTTTCTTGACTTTTTAAATTTCTAAGTGGTATAATAACCACCAATCGAGCAGTTTTGATGCGTAAGTCCAGGTGATCTTGGACTTGCGCATTATTTTTTTGAAAGGAATGGTGATTTTATGCCAAAAACAAAGGGACAGGGAGTTGTGTTCGGTATCTTTATGTCGATACTTATGGAATTCGGAATGGGAGTGTACAACACAGCGATAAATGCAGGATATGTTTCTATGCCAGGAGGATTGTCCAACATGGATAATACTGTGTTTTTAGATGTGTTCAAGGAGACTACATATATGTGGATTGTAGTCTTTGTCGTGTCCGTTTTGGTTGGTAATCCGTTAGCTAAGAAATTGGCAAGTAGAATTATCTGTCCTGAAAAGGACAATCCGTTTTTTATCACGCTGATAATTTCCGCCTGCACAGTGCTCATTATGTGCCCTACCATGAGTCTTGTGGCGACCGTGCTGTTCAGCTATATTTTTCAGCATAAACCTGTGACGCAATTTTTTGCAATTTGGTTCGGTACATTGTTAAAGAATTTTCCTATGGCTTTGCTTTGGAATCTCTTTGCCGCCGGCCCTATTACAAGACTGTGCTTCCGCCGTATTTTCAAAAAACAGATGACCGATTAACCCTGACATAAGGCTATGATAAATGCACAGCCGCAAAATAACCAAGGACGGTTACAGACGACCTACAGCAAACGAGCGGGGAGTCGGTCGTTACTAACATAAAAACAGCGTTGATTTTTACATCAACGCTGTTTTTTAGTAAGTCATAATCATTTTGAACTCTTGGGATTTTAGTGTGTCGAGCAGGTCGTGATTGTTTTTGATGGGGGAGGTGGTAATTATTCCGCCTCGTGCGAGATGAGCCGGTGTATGAAAATCGGAGCCCGAAATCATCAGCTTGTGGTTCTCCTTAGCCCATTGGTATGCCTTGTCATTAGATTTTTTGTCAGTTTTGCCATTGTACACCTCTACACCGTCCAAAAGGTCGGGGTTACAACGAGTGATACATGGGCGGAAGGGGTGCGCCTGGTAGAGCAGATAGCCTGCTTTATGTACCTCACGGCTCATTTTCTTTTCCCACCATGCCATCATATTGCCTTGTTTCAGCAACCATTCTTCCTCAACTCCATAGATAAGGTAGTCGTTGGCAGTGGCGTAGTGACGCAGCTCTAAGCCCAAAAGAACAGTAAAGTCATCTGTCTCATACTGCTTCATCTCTCTGTAGGAGCGGAGATAAAAGTTCATGCACCTTTGGGGCGCAAAGTAGTTGTGGTTATAAAAGGTAAGGGGACTGTAGTGGTCGGTAAGCACAATACCGGAGTATCCTGCCTCCCTGTACAGCCGCATTATTTCTTTTGGCTTTACTCTGCCGCATTGGCTCACAGGACCTGTGTGGCAGTGCATTTCGTATTTGTATTCCATCAGTAATTTGTCTTTCTGAACATATTTGATATTTGCTTTGCAAGCAGTGGATAGTGGTCGAGCTTTGAGTCATAGCGGAGCATTTCCTCGGCACACTCACGACATTTGTTCAGCGTGTCCATATCCTCCAGCATATCGGCGATAACGAGATTGGGCAGGCCGTGCTGCCTTTTGCCGAAAAAGTCGCCGGGACCTCTTGTCTTAAGGTCATAGTCAGCTATTTTGAAACCGTCGGAGGTGCTTTTCATCAGTTTGAGCCTCTCTTTTGCGGCATCGCTCTTTGAGTCGGATACAAGAATACAGTAGGATTGGTCACTGCCTCTGCCCACTCTGCCTCGCAGCTGGTGGAGCTGTGACAAGCCGAATCTGTCGGCATTCTCTATCACCATAATAGTAGCATTAGGCACATCTACGCCTACCTCAACCACTGTGGTGGAAACAAGTATATCCACTTCGCCTCGGGCAAATTCGTCCATGATTTTGTCCTTATCTTTCGGTTTCATTTTGCCGTGGAGCAGTCCCAAACGATAGTCTGAAAAAACATTGTTTTTCAGCCCCTCGGCATATTCTGTGGCAGGTATAAGCTCGCTTTCGCTCTCCTCCACAAGAGAGCAGACAATGTACGCCTGATGCCCGTCGGCAATGGCTTTTTTGATGAATTTGTATATCCTTTGGTGATAGCCGGAGTTCACCACATCGGTGCGTATCTGCTGTCTGCCCGGCGGCAATTCTTCCAGTATGCTGATACTCAGGTCGCCGTAGATAATCAGTGCAAGAGTTCGTGGTATGGGAGTTGCACTCATTACGAGCAGATGAGGGTCGTCGCCTTTCATAGCCAGGTTTGTTCGCTGTTCAACACCGAATCGGTGCTGCTCGTCGGTGACTACCAGACCTAAGCTCTTGAACTCTACATCGTTTTGTATTAGGGCGTGAGTCCCCACTATTATATCTATTTCGCCGTCTATCAGTCGGCGCTTGATTTCTTTTTTGTCCTTAGCTTTTGTGGAGCCGGTCAGCAGCTCTACAGTCAGTCCTGTGCTCTCAAACAGTTTAGACAGTGACTCATGGTGCTGATGAGCTAATATCTCGGTAGGCGCCATCATAGCAGACTGATAGCCGTTTTTGGCTACAGTGTACATAACTGCCGCCGCTACTGCGGTTTTGCCGGAGCCTACATCGCCCTGGATCAGTCTGTTCATCGCTTTTTCGCTTTGCATATCCTTTATGCAGTCGTCAACGGCTCGCTTTTGTGCTCCTGTCGGCTCAAATGGCAGCAGGTTATAAAATTCTGCCGTGCAGTCACGGCTGATTGGTATATTGTTTTTTGTGCTCTTTTTTGTCTTTAGGAGCATAAGACCTAATTGGAGAGTCAACAGTTCTTCAAATATCAGCCTTTTTCGTGCTGTTTGGATATTTTCTTCACAGTCGGGAAAGTGTATTTGCCTTATTGCAAAATCGAGAGAGCACAGTCCGTATTTTTTCATAATACTCTCGTCGAGGGTTTCATCAAATTCGTCAATCTTATCCAATGCGGCTGCCATAACCTTGGATATTGCACGAGAATTTAGATTTGGTGTAGCGCTGTATATGGGGTGGATACCCACTGCTGCGGCGACAGGTTCAATTATCGGAGCCGACATAGACGCAGAGGTAAAGCTCCTCTCCACCTTGCCATACAGCACATATTCGTCAAATGTACGCAGTGACTTTGCGAGATATTTGTTGTTGAACAGAGTCACATGGATGACATTGCTCCCGTCGGAAAAATTGCATTTGTACAGAGTCATGCCCTTGCGTACCATAGACTCCTTTACAGGAGTAATCATGGTGGCACGGATGAATGCAGGCTCATCGGTCGGCGCATCTGACACAGCTACCGTTTTGCTCCAATCTTGATATTTTCTTGGATAGTAATGAATAAGATCATCAACAGTGTAAATGCCCAGTTTATTAAAAAACCGGGCTCTTTTTTCTCCTACACCTTTTATGTATTGAATATCGTATTCATCAAAGCTCATTTTATTCCACCGATATCATATAGTAATAGATGGGTTGTCCGCCGTTGACTACTGCTGTCTCTACAGCGGTGCCGTATTTTTCTTTCAGCAGTTCTTCTACCTTGGTTGCTTCGTCCTCGGTAGTGCCCTCGCCGTAATAGAGCGTTACAATGTTGCTTACTCCGGGCTCAAACATTTTTGATGCGGTTTCAAAGGCAATTTGTTCCTTGTCGTCGCCGACATATTCGATACTGCCCTCGGTAATTCCCATTATTTGACCTTGTTTGATTGGGGTGCCGTTTACCTCGCTGTCTCTTGCGGCAAAGGTGACCATACCTGTTTTTGTGGCCTTTATAGTTTCGGAAATTGTCTCGAGATTTTCTTCTTCAGAGCAGGTCTCGTCAAAAGCGAGCATCGCACTGATACCCTGAGGCACGGTCTTTGTTTCGATTACGACGATTTTTCTGTCCTCTGCCAGAGGAATTGCCTGCTGTGCCGCCATAATAATATTTTTGTTGTTAGGCAGTACGAACACAGTTTTTGCAGGTGTTGACATAACAGCGTGCAGTATGTCGTCTGTGGACGGATTCATTGTTTGTCCGCCGGACACTACCGTATCTGCGCCTAAGTCCTTAAAAAGCTGAGTCAGTCCGTCACCTGCACATACTGCCACAAAGCCGTAGTCATTTTCGGGCTTTGCCGTCTTAGGCTCACTCTTGACCTCTGTTTTGTTTTCCTCGTGCTGACGGCGCATATTGTCTATCTTGATATTGTACAGTTGACCGTATTTCAGCGCAGTTTGTATAACTGTGCCCGGGCAGTTAGAGTGAACGTGCACTTTGATTATATCGTTATCGTCTACTACTACCACACAATCGCCGATAAGCTCAAGGTACGAACGCAGCTTTTCGGGATCCTTCTCTTTAGAGTTTTCTTCTTTTGCTATGAGAAATTCACTGCAATAGCCATATTTGATTTCTTCATCGATTTCTTTTATTGCTGCGGCACTTTTTTCGGCCTCGCCCTCTGTTTTTGACAGGATGATGTTCTTGCCGAACACACTCTTTATGCCCTCAAATATGAGCACAAGTCCTTGACCGCCGGCGTCAACGACACCTGCTTTTTTCAGTACAGGGAGCAGCTCCGGTGTCTCTTGCAGGGCAACTTTAGCTGCTTGGAGAGCCGCATTGCAGACTTCTAATGGGTTGTCCTCAATGTCTGCTATGTCCTCGGCAGCCTCAGCCGCTTTGCGAATGACAGTGAGTATTGTGCCCTCGGTGGGCTTCATTACTGCCTTATATGCGGCGTCTGTGCCGGCTCTGAATGCTGCCGCCACTGCCTTTGAGTCAGCAGAATCTAAGTCTTTGAATGCTTTGGAAAAGCCTCTGAAAATAAGAGACAGAATAACGCCCGAGTTTCCTCTTGCACCTCTGAGCAAAGCCGAGGCACATCTTTTCGATACATCGGCAATGGTGCTGTCGTCAGGCATCTGCTCCACTTCTTTAGCGGCTGCGGAAATAGTCATTGACATATTGGTGCCTGTATCGCCGTCGGGAACGGGGAAAATATTGAGAGCGTCTACAGCCTCTCTGTTGCTGTTTATATTATTTGAAGCGGAAATAATTCCGTCACGAAACATAAGTCCTGTAATCATATCCTGTTATTCCTCCGCCTAATTCAGTCCGGCTATATGCACGTTTACTTCGGACACATTCAGTCCTGTGGCAGATTCTACAGAATATCTGACCTTGTGAGTAATACTGTCTGCGATAGCGTTTATGTTTACGCCGTATGACACTGCGATATAGAGGTCTATTATCAGTGCACCGTTTTCACTTTTTACGATTACACCTTGATCTGTGGTGTCAAAGGCTGCGTTTTCCATTTTATTTTTTATCACGGATTTCAGACTCTGGTATGGATTTGAGCTTACCATTCTCGTTACGCCGAAACAGCTTTGAGCCACATGCCCCACCAGATGAGAAAAATAATTGTTCGTGATTTCGATATATCCGTTTGGATTTTCATACTTTATCATAAATAACCTCCGTATCAGTCGCAGTACCAATCCTCTATGTTAGAGAAATAGTTGTTTACATATCCCTGCATATCTCCGTGCAGTGACTTTGAGTAGCATATCATACCCTGTCTGTACAGTACAGGAACAAAGGGGATTTCCTCCGAAAATTTCAGCATAAAATCGCCGATTTCCTTTTTTCCGTTCATATAGTTTGAGTATGCTTTTGCGGTCTCACATTTCTTTTGGTCTATGCCATAGCTTGTGGTTCCGCCCTTTGAGAAAAAGCTAAACAGATTCATATCATCCGTAACGCCCGTCTCACCTATATAGATGTCAAAATTTTTCTTTTTGACATCCTTTTTGTAATCCTTTGGTTTTTCTTTGTTTATGTTGACCTTAAAGCCCACTGCCTCTAACTGTTGCTTTATTAGCTTTGCCGCCGCAATTCTGTTTTGGTTGTCCGAGGTGAGTATTGTCAGCTTTAGGTGGGACTGCTTTACGCCGCTTTGCGCAACTGCCTGCTTAGCTGCAACGGTGTCCGCCGTGGCAGAAAACACCTTTGTGTCTTTTCCCTGCTTAGAGGATGGATTGAATACCGATTCGGCACTTTTGCCGTAGCCTTGATACGAACTTTTTACCAGTGTGTCTCTGTCGATTGCCAGCGATATTGCTCGGCGAATATTTACATTCGATACAATAGATGACTTGTAGCAATTCAGGCCTAAATATACAAGATTGTTTAGGCTTACCATCTTTTTGTTGCATTGCAGTCTCACATTGTCGCCTTCGGACAGATCACGGTAGGCATATGTTATGTTGCCGATATTCACGGCATTGTCAATCGATTCGCTCGTCGGTACATTCACCAGAGTGATTTCTGTGAATCTCGGCTTAAAGTCGGGATGCTTTGTGTTCACCTTCAACTTAACCGAGCCGCCGCCCTGCGAATATTTGTATCTGCCGCTTCCTATGGGGTTGTTGTCTTTGTCTCGCTTTGCACTTGCGATAGAAAAGGTCAGCAGATTGTGAGCGTTAGGGTTAGGATAGCTCAGCGTAAATTTAATTTGATTACTGTCTATTGCACCGGCGGACTTGATGGCTTTTAGCTCATTCTTCCACCTGGGAGACTCTTTTGCCGAGTAAAATGAGGACACAACATTTTCGGCTGTGAGCTGCTTTCCGTTAGAAAAGACTATGCCGCTCTTTATTACTACAGTCAGTGTGGTGCTGTCGGTGTATGAGTAGCTGACAGCTATGTTAGGTTGAGCCTCATATGTTTCGTCCAGTGTGAACAGGGAGTCAAACACAAGGTCAGATAGTATTTGGTTGTTCAGAGTTTTCGACTCAAAAGGGTCGAGAGAGTCGGACTGAGAATAGCTCAGCTTAAAGCTAGTGGTATCCTCTGTCAATTCTGTTGTGGTTTGGGTTACAAGCTGGTGGTCATTGCTGTTACTGCTTTGACCGCAAGCGGAAAATATTGTTCCGATCAATGCAGTCGCAAGGAGCACCGCCAATATTTTTTTAGTCATCTTCTGAATCTTTCCGTTCTTATGGTTTTGCCGCTTTTGTCGTCTATTTCGAAAAAACAGCCCTCTACAGTACATTCGCCGTCCTCGTTAGCAAAACGGACAGGCATATTGGTACGCATTTTTTGGATAGCTCTGTCGGGAGCTACACCCAGTACTGAGTAATATGTGCCGGTCATACCTAAGTCGGTTATATAGCCTGTTCCCTTAGGCAATATTTGTTCGTCGGAGGTCTGCACATGGGTATGCGTACCGAACAGTGCCGACACTCTGCCATCGAGATAAAAGCCCATTCCTCGCTTTTCACTTGTGGCTTCGGCGTGAAAATCGACTAATATTATTTTTATTCCCTCTGCCTTCAGTTTTTCGATTTCTTCGTCTACTGCGTCAAAAGGATTTTTGTTATTGTCCAGATATACTACGCCTTGCAGGTTGATTACGCCCAGCCTCTTTGAGCCCATATCGAGTATGGTACTGCCTCTGCCCGGCGCACTTGAATGAAAATTACACGGTCTAATGATAAATTCGTTTTCATCCAAAAAATCATATATTTCCTGTCTGCGCAGTGCATGATTGCCGAGCGTGATAACATCTGCTCCGCTGTCAAAAATATGCCTTGCACTTTGGGGCAGTATGCCGTTGCCTACAGCTGAGTTTTCACCGTTTACTACCACTGCGTCGGCTGAATATTCTCTTTTTATTTCCGGCAGTGTGTCTCGCAGATATTCGCATCCCTGCTTGGACACCACATCGCCTATTGCTATTATTCTCAATTCTACACCGATTCTATGTATTATAATTTAGTCTATTATACTATATTACAGAATTAAAAACAATAGCAAAATCCTCCCTTAATACTTCTTGCAAAAAAGTTTACAATGTGTTATGATTTTAGGCGGAACTAAAACGGAGGCGATATTATGCACGAGTCAGGTGAGATGTACCTTGAGACCATATATGTTTTGTACCAAAAGAAACCGGATGTCCGCTCTATCGATGTGGCAGAGTATATGGGATTTTCAAAACCCAGTGTCAGCAGAGGCGTCAGTATCCTAAAACGTGACGGTTATCTCACAGTCGACCCTAACGGTTATCTTGAGCTTACCGATTCAGGTTTGGATTTAGCAAAAAAAATATATGAGCGTCATACAATTCTTACTAAGATGCTGACCAATATCGGCGTTGCTCCCGATATAGCCGTTCAGGACGCCTGCAAGATGGAACATGTCATTTCCGACGAAACACTGAATGCTATAAAAAAGCATATCGGTGCATAAATATAAAAATATTTTTTACAAAAAATAACGCACATTCCTATTTGGAATGTGCGTTTTGTATATTCTTATTTCATATTTTTTACTTCGTCGAAAGCTTTTGTTACCTCGTCGTCCGGAGCTTTTGTTGCCAGAGATACGATAACATTTACTGCCAGACCTGTCAGAAAAGCCGGGAGCAGTTCGTAGATATTCAGTATTGGAGAAAGCTTTGCTATTCCATACTTCCACAGGAAAACCATTATACCTGCGGCAACCATACCCCATATAGCGCCGTTTTTGTTGCTTCTGCGCCAAAACAGCGACAGCAGAACTACAGGGCCGAAGGTAGCACCGAATCCTGCCCAAGCAAATGACACGATACCGAATACAGAGGAATTTTGATTCCAAGCGATGAATACACCGATTATTGATATTACCACAAGTGTGAGGCGTGCAACGAGCATTTTGTTCTTTTCGCTGATATTAGCCTTGAACAGACCGCCGATAACATTTTCGCTCGCTGCCGAAGAAGCGGCGAGGAGCTGACTGTCGGCTGTAGACATTGTGCTCGCAAGTATGCCTGCCAGAATAATTCCGGCTGTAAACGCCAGCGCTACACCGTGGGTGGACATATAGTTTGCAATTTGTACTATTACGGTTTCGCTGTCTTTGAATGCAGGGAGTACATTTTCTTTTACTAATGCCAGACCTACTACGCCGATGAATACTGCTACTGCCATAGATATTACTACCCATACTGTAGCAACACGGCGAGAAGTTTTTATTTTGTTTGGATTTTCGATAGCCATAAATCTCAGGAGAATGTGTGGCATACCAAAGTATCCGAGACCCCAAGCAAGTGTAGATATAACAGGTATTGCGCCGAAGCTGCCTGCCTTGCCCGTCACTGCATCGTGACCTTGGAACATATTGAGATAGCCTGCCAGATTTTGTGCATTTTCTGTGACAGCTTCGATACCTCCGGTTTTTACTATGCCGAAGATAAGTACGATAATCAGTGCAACGGACATTACGATAGCCTGAATAAAGTCGGTTATTGATGCTGCATTGAATCCGCCGAGGGTTGTGTAGCCAACTATTACTACAGCCGAGATTATCATAGCTGTGTGATAGTTCATACCGAACAGTGTGGCAAACAGCTTGCCGCAAGCGGCAAATCCCGATGCGGTATATGGCACGAAGAATATGATAATCATAATTGCAGCAATGCCCATCAGTATGTTCTTTTGGTCATTGTATCTGCGTGAAAAGTAGTCGGGAATAGTGATTGCACCGATATGGGCTGTGTATTTTCTCAGCCTTTTTGCTACTATCAGCCAGTTGAGATATGTACCGATTGCCAGACCGATTACTGTCCAGCTGACCTCTGCCAGACCGGACGCAAGAGCGAGTCCCGGCAGTCCCATCAGCAGATAGCTGCTCATATCCGATGCTTCGGCGCTCATTGCCGTTACTAACGGACCTAACTTTCTGCCGCCCAGGTAGAAGTCGCCTACATTGTTTGTTTTTTTAGAATATATGACGCCGACAGCGATTACACTTGCGAGATAAATCACTATGGCGACCATAATACATATTTGACCGCTTGTCATATGAGTTCCTCCGATAAAAGTTAAATACAGTTCATAATACCATAAACACGGAATAAATGCAAATTTTTGTTATAGTTATACATTTTTCTGTATATTATTCTTTTTTGCGAGGGACAGAAAATATTTATGCTTTTTGAGATATATTATCGCCAGAGGTATGTCTGCCAGCAGCCACGCCGCCGGTGCCGCATAGCATACCGCCTTAAAGCCAATCAGCGGTGTGAACACAAATGCCACTGCGATTCTGCCGAAAAATTCGCCTGCACCGGCTATCATATTTGAGTAGGTGAAGCCTAATCCCTGCAGTGTGTTACGCAGTACAAAAAGTATTGCCACCATAGAGTAGCATTGTGCTGTCGCAAGTATGTATTCCTTTGCGGCGGACATAATTGCATCGTTGTTTTCTGTCATAAACAGTCTTACCATAGGCGGCCCGATAAAGTACAGTGTCGTACTCATAGCCACCGAAACAAAAAGGTCAAGAATGAATATGTTTTGCACCGAATCGGTTATGCGGCGATAATTTTTTGCTCCGTAGTTTTGACCGACAAAGGTCTGGGTAGCCACTCCTAAGCCGGACATAGGTATGTTTGTCAGATTTTCAACTCGTCCTGCGGCGGTAAAGCCCGCAATAACATTAGCACCAAAGCCGTTTATTGCGGTCTGCATACACATTGAGCCTATTGCCGTGATTGTGAATTGGAGTGACACGGGTATTCCCAGCTTAATCTGCTCCCACATTGTTTTGAAATCGGGTTTTAGGTCCGCCGCAGTAATTTTTACATTTTCATTGCAGCGAAAAACATATACACCCGTCAGTACGGCGGCGATTATTTCGGACACAAGGGTTGCCCAAGCGGCACCCTCTACGCCCCACCCGAATTGCTTTACAAATAACAGGTCGAGGACAAAATTTACACCCACGCTTATCATAAAGAAATACAGTGGCTTTTTGCTTTCGCCCACAGCTCTTGATATAGCAGTGAAGTTGTTAGACAGCATTTGGAATGGGATTCCGAGATACAGCACATTCACATATCTTTGGCTCAAGTCGATTATTTCATCGGGAGTTTTTATCAGTTTCAGCAGAGGACGGGACAGCAGCAGTGCCACTGCCACAATGAAAATTCCTATCACTGCCGCAACTGTTACGCTTGAGCCTGAATAATGTGATACCCTGCGCTTGTCTTTTGCACCGAAAGCGTGCGCTACAGGGATGGTGAATCCGCTTGTCAATCCAAAGGCGGCGCCTATTACGAATGAATTTATTGCACCTACATTGCCTACGGCTGCCAGTGCATCGGTGCTGACATATCTGCCCACAATTATGTTGTCTACCAGGGAGTAATTATATTGCAGCAGTGACGACAGCATAATGGGCAAAGAAAAGATAATTATACTTTTCATAGCATTTCCGTTCAGCATATCCTGCTTTTTTTTCATAGTGCGCCTCCTTTTGTTTTTATGATATTATATACCTATATATCCACCTGTCAATGATTTTAACAAAAAAAGAGCCTTGCTTTTGCAAAGCTCTTTTAAAATTTTATTTCTTCTCAAATCGTGGGTTGCCGTGAGTGTAGGTAGGCAGCAGTTTTGGCGAAACCACATCGGTTTCAATGCCGGCATTCTTTATTTCTTCCTCAAATTCATCTATATGCGAAAGTGTCAGCTTGCCGACTGATGTTTCTTTAGCCTTTGAAGATGCCTTTTGTCCTGCATTTCTGCCGAATACAATTATATCCAGCAGCGAGTTACCCATAAGTCTGTTTCTGCCGTGTATTCCGCCTACTGCCTCACCGGCTACATATAGATTTTCTACTCCGGACATACCGTCGGAGTTGATATCGATACCGCCGTTTTGATAGTGAAGAGTAGGATATACCAGAATAGGCTCTTTGCGTATATCTATTCCGTACTTGCCGAACATACGCATCATAGCCGGAATACGTTTTTCGATAGTACCCTCGCCGTTTTTCAGCTCAATCATAGGAGTATCCAGCCATACGCCCACACCGTCGTCGGTATGCACTCCGTTGTGTCTGTCGGAACATTCTCTGATTATTGATGCCGCAGATACATCACGGGTTTCCAACGGGTGCATAAATGCCTCACCGTTTACATTTATTAGCTTTGCACCGAGGGAACGAACCTTTTCTGTTACCAGCGCACCAAAAATTTGCTCAGGATAAGCCGCACCTGTTGGGTGATATTGGAGAGTGTCGGCATACAGCAGTTTTGCCCCTGCACGGTATGCGAGCACCAGACCGTCAGCCGTTGCACCGTAGTGGTTAGAGGTAGGAAATCCCTGATAGTGCAGTCTGCCTGCACCGCCGGTAGCGATGATTACTGTCTTTGCACGGGCAACCATTATGTTGCCTGTCTCAATATTCAGCAGTACAGCACCTGCGGCTTTGCCGTTTTCATCTTTTATGATTTCGATTGCGGCAGTAAAGTCTACTATAGGTATCTGTCTGTTTTGTACTTCATCACGGAGAGTACGCATTATTTCTGCGCCGGAGTAGTCCTTTGCGGCGTGCATACGCTTGCGAGAGGTTCCTCCGCCGTGGGTGGTTATCATTGTGCCGTCAGAGGCTTTGTCGAATTCTACACCTAAGTCATTCAGCCATTGGATAGCCTCCGGTGCTTCGTTTACCAGCTTATACAGCAGCTCAGGCTTTGCGGCAAAGTGACCGCCGCCAAAAGCGTCTATATAGTGGATAGCCGGCGAGTCGTTAGGCTTGTCGGCAGCCTGAATACCGCCCTCTGCCATCATTGTGTTAGCGTCGCCCATGCGGAGCTTTGTTACTATCATAACGCTTGCACCGTTATTGTCTGCCTCGATAGCGGCAGATGCACCGGCTCCGCCACCGCCTATTATGAGAACATCCACATCATAGTCTACTCTGTTAAGGTCAATGTCATCGGATTTGATACGGCTGTGTGCCTGTAGCAGCTCGGACAACTCGGTGGGTACTTTTTCACCTGCGTTTGGTCCGATTTTCAGCTTTCGGAACTGGTCCTCCTTGTAGTCCGGATGATATGTGGCGAGGAGTTTATCCTTTTCGTCGGCAGTCATTCGGCGTGGCTCAAGCACAGCGTTTTCCGCTCTCTTTTCTGCCACCTTTTTCATTGAGTCAATCATTTCTTTGTTATACATTGGGCACACCTCCTTACTTTTCTATCTCTCTGTTGTTGTACAGCTCTTTTATTTCTTCAATAGGCTTTTGCATAAGGTTTTGGAGCAGCTCCTCAAAGGTGCCGTCCTTGATTTCCTGCACTCTGTTTTCGAGATGCTTGCTCTTTGGAGCGAGATATTTTCCGTTCAGTCGTCTCGCCAGCAGTGCAACCTGCGGATGCGAGATTCCTGCCGGACAGCGTGACGAGCACACTCCGCACATTACGCAGTCAAATGACTCTTCGGCGCACTTTTCGTATTCGCCTCTTTGTGCATATGCAATGTATTGCATTACATTCAGTCCCTGTGTGCAGGCATTTGTGCAGGCGTTGCATCCTACGCAGGAGTATATCTCGGGATACAGCTGCATCATTATCTGCTCGGTGGGTTTTACCTTTTCGATGTCATATACTTCCTTTACGAGAGGGAAGAATGGCAGAGTTGCTATGTACATATTGTCCTCGACTTTTGTTTGGCAGGCGAGACAAGCCTTCAGCTCTCTGTTGTCTTTAATTCTGTAGATTGTGGCACAGGCGCCGCAAAAACCGTTGCGACAGCCGCAGCCTCTCTTTAGCTGGTATCCGGCGTATTCCATTGCTCCCATTATAGTCAGGTTCGACGGAACAGTGTACTTTTTGCCGAACAAAAAGATGTTTACCATATTGTTTTCCATTTTATTGTCCTCCGTCTAATATTCGTTTGGCATTTCGTCAAGCTGGTCACATCTGAATACAGGACCGTCCTTGCACACATATTTGTCACCTATGTTGCATCTGCCGCATTTTCCTACGCCGCATTTCATACGCAGCTCCATTGTTGTGTACACCTGAGTCTTGTCAAAGCCTAATTCAACGAGACCTGATAATGTAAATTTTATCATTATAGGCGGTCCGCAGATTACTGCTGTTTTGTTTGTGTCAAAGCCTAATTCTTTTACATAGTTTGGCACAAAACCTACGTGACCGTCCCATCCCTCTTGCTCTCTATCGATGGTGAGATAGACGTCTATTCCGTCGTCCTTGTACCATTCATCGATTATCTCCTTGTAGTCCACAAGGTCGTCCATACTCCTCGAGCCGTAGACAATATCTATCTTGCCGTAATTTTCTCTGTTGTCACGGCAGTAGTTGATTACGCTCCTGAGAGGAGCGAGACCGATTCCGCCGGCTATGAACAAAAGGTCCTTGCCCTTGAAATCACTTTCTACAGGAAATCCGTTGCCGTAGGGACCTCTGACTGTTATCTCTTGACCGACATCCATTTGGTGCAGCCATCCGGTCAGACATCCGCATTTTTTTATGCTGAACTCCATATATTCCTCGTTGGTAGGGGAGGAGGTGATAGAGAACATACCCTCTCCGGCTCCCGGTACGGACAGCATAGCGCATTGTCCCGGCACGTGCTCAAACAGCTTTCCGCCTTCGGTGGAGTTCACCCTAAAGGTTTTTACATCGGGTGTGTCTATGCGAATGTCGGTTACTACTCCGATGCGTGGGATAAGTGTGTCGTTATTCATCTTTTGACACCTCCAATGCTTTTTCTACCTTTACTATATTCAGCGATACAGGGCATTTCTTTAGGCATCTGCCGCAGCCTACACAGCCGAACTCGCCGTCGTTGTTGTCCGGAAAATATACCAGCTTGTGCATAAATCTCTGGCGGAATCTCTCTACCTGAGAAGTTCTTGGATTGCCGTGTGCCATTTTTGTAAAATCGGAGTACATACAGCTGTCCCAGCACCTGAATCTCTTTATGCCGTTGCCTGTGTCGAACTCTCTTATGTCATAGCACTGACAGGTGGGGCATACAAAGGTGCAGGTGCCGCAGCCTAAACAGGCTTCGCTGAGCTCTGCCCATTTTGGATTGTTGAAGTGCTCCAAAAGCTCTGTCTTTTTCATTCCCTCAAAGTTTACTTTTGACAGAGGCAGACGGTTGATAATTGTTTCGATAGCTTTTTTTGATTCGTTTACGGCAGTGTCATCTGTGCTTTTGAGCACGGATTTTATGCTGTCCAAAAGAGTGGCGCCCCTTTCGGTCTTTGAGTCTAAATATAATTCCTCGCCGAATATCCAAGCGGTTATGTCGCCCTCGGGATTGGCAGCATTTATGCCGAAACTGTGGCAAAAGCAGGTTTCTTCAGGTCTGTTGCAGGCCAGGGAGATTATTGTTCCGTGGTCTCGTCTGTTTTTGTAGTAAGTGTCCACAGGATCAGCCAAATATACCTTGTCGAGTATACCAAAGCTGCGCACATCACAAGCCCTTACACCAAAGATTACAAAGTCCTCGCACTCACTGCGTGTGTCTGTAATCTCTATCTTTTTGCCGTTCATTTTTATATCATAGAGATTTTCGGTCTGTGGGAAGAAGAAATCCTTTGCCGAACGGTTTGTGTTCAACCTTTCGCTGAGCACCTTGCCGTATGCATATTCTTCGTATTCGGTGTCAATATCATTTTTGTCCACAGGTATGTACAGCTTTTGAGTCTGTGCTATTGCGCCGAAGAGGTCATCGATTTTGCTGAGTTCTATTTTGTACATCAGTCGTTACCTCCTCTTTCGTACACAATGCTCGGCTCACAGTCGTCTGTGTCAAAGCTGAGCAGTGTTGGTTTTGAGTCCATATCCTCACCGGCTCTGTACTCACCGTACAGCTCGTCTGCGTCCTTTATGAATTTTCGGTTCAGCAGATGGAGCGGTATGTGCTGAGGACATACTCTGGAGCACTGACCGCAGTCTGTGCATCTTCCTGCCACATGAAAAGCTCTGATTATGTGGAACATATTTTCCTCAAAGCTGTTTGCAGCCGCCTTTTGTGCCACCCCTGAGCTGTCGTTGTCGAACACGCATTTTTCGCAGGTGCAGGCAGGACAAACATTTCTGCAAGCATTGCATCTTATGCACCTCGACAGCTCATTTTGCCAAAATTCAAAACGCTCCTCGGGAGTCATCTTTTCCAGCTTTTCCACCTCGTCAAAGCGAGTGCAGTCGGTGACAACCTCACCGTTTTCACCTATCATTTCGTCACAGACTACTACCTTTTTGCTCTTGCAGGACAGACAGCGCTCCGCCATAATTTCGTGCTTTGGTATTTCTGCACTGTCGCCGTAGATAGTTTTTACTCCTACAGCAGTTTCGTTGTCCTTTAGATCGGATATTGCCGAATATCCCTTTTGTCGTATCTTGTCTGTGTCTGTTTTGCCAAAGCATTCTATGCCGATTGCATATATCTTTGTGCGGTCTACTCTGTGTTCTTTCATCAGCTGCAGCAGGCTGTAGGAGTCGCACGGCTTTAGGAACACAAGAATTTTGTGATCCTTTTTTGTTTCTTTGATTAAATATTTTGATATGTTAGCGTCGGCAAAGGTGTTGTAGACAAACTCGCTGTCTAATTCTTCTTCCGTATTGAACACGGCAGGGGTGGTGTCGTAGCCGAATTCTCCGGCTTTCCAACCCATTACTCTGTTTACGGTACCGTTTCGGAGGAGTTCCTTTGCACGCTTTATCATTTGTTCTTGCATCGTAAATCCTCCAATCTTTTGCTTTCACCTAAGTCGTAGATGGTCTTAACAAAGTCATTCATCGTTTCTGCAAATTTTTGACCTTCTGCGGCAGATACCCATTCTACTCTCGTTCTGCCTTTTTCTATTCCCAAATAGTCCAGCATAGAGAACAGGAGAGTCATTCTTCTGCGGGCATAATAGTTACCGGTGGTGTAGTGGCAGTCACCCGGGTGACATCCGCACATAATTACACCGTCGGCTCCTCGCTGAAATGCACGGAGAATGAACATCGGATTCACTCTGCAAGAGCAGGGCACACGGATGATTTTTACATCTGCGGGATAGTTCAGTCTGTTCGTTCCTGCCAGATCGGCACCGGCATATGAGCACCAGTTACAGCAAAAGGCTACGATGGTAGGCTTAAATTCTTTGTTTTCTTCTATTTGCATATCGCATCTACCTCCGCCATAATCTGTTTGTTAGAAAATCCGTTTAGGTCCATTGCTCCGGATGGGCAGGCTACCGTGCAGGCACCGCAGCCCTGACATACTGCCGGATTGACAGATGCCACTCTGCGTGTTGCAGTAGTTCTGTCCGGCATTCTAAACTCTTTGTCGATATAAGAAATTGCACCGTACGGGCACACCTTTTCGCATGCCGAACAGCCGTTGCACATCATCTCGTCGTTGTGGGCAACACAGGGGTTGCAGGTCAGCTTGTCTTTTACTAACAGGCCGATTACCTTTGCCGCTGCGGCAGACGCCTGAGATACAGTTTCGGGTATGTCCTTAGGCCCTTGACACATACCGGACAGATATACTCCGGCTGTGGGGCTTTCTACCGGACGGAGTTTTGGATGAGCCTCGGTGAAAAAGTCATTTGTGTCCATAGAGGCTGTCAGTTTTGTTGCCAGTGAGCGAGCGCTCTTATCAGGCTCGATTGCTGCAGCAAGGACTACCATATCTGCATCTATATGCAGCTGCTCGTTAGCCAGCAAATCGGAGGCTTGTACCTTCAGCTTGCCGTTTTCGGGAACAACCTTGCCCACCATTCCTTTTATGTAGTGTACATTGTATTCTTCTACCGCTCTGCGATAGAATTCGTCAAAGTTTTTGCCCGGGGTACGCACATCTATGTAGAATACATATACATCTGTGTCCGGATATTTTTCTCGAGTCAGCATTGCATGCTTTGCGGTGTACATACAGCATACCTTGCTGCAATACGGCTTGCCCTTTTCACCGCCGTCACATCTTGAGCCTACGCATTGTATAAATACGATTGTCTTTGGGTGCTTTCCGTCCGACGGCCTCAGCAATGTTCCGCCTGTCGGTCCGGCAGCGTTCATCAGTCTTTCGTATTCCAGCGAGGTGACTACATCGGGGCTTTGAGAGTATGCAAACTCGTCGAATTTTTCGATGCTTATCGGATTAAATCCCGTGGCTACTACTATTGCTCCGTATTTTGCGTCAATATATTCGTCTTTTTGGTCGTAGTCGATTGCCTTTGCAGAGCATACTGTGGAGCACAGACCGCATTTTCCTGTCTTTAGCTTGATACAATAGTTAGGGTCGATTGTAGCAACCTTAGGTACTGCCTGTGCAAATGGAATATATACCGCATGGCGATTGTCCATGCCCAAATTAAATTCGTTAGGTACTTTTTTCATAGGGCATTTTTCGGTGCAAAGACCGCATCCGGTGCATATATCTGCGTTGACATAGCGTGCCTTTTTCTTGATTTTTACATTGAAATTGCCTACGAATCCTTTTACATCTTCTATCTCGCTGTATGCGTAGATATTGATTTTTTCATTTTGGGACGCTTCTACCATTTTTGGCGTCAAAATGCAGGCGGCACAGTCCAAGGTAGGAAATGTCTTATCTATCTGTGCCATTTTGCCGCCGATTGTCGGCGACTTTTCTACTATATCTACCTCGAAGCCTGCTTCGGCTATGTCGAGAGCGGTCTGAATACCTGCGATACCGCCGCCGATAACAAGTGCCCTCTTTGTTACAGGGCTTTCACCGGCGGTGAGAGGTGTGTTCAGCTGTACCTTTGCTATGGCTGTTCTGCCTAATATTACTGCCTTTTCAGTAGCGGTTTCCATATCCTTGTGTATCCAGGAGCACTGCTCACGGATATTTGCAATTTCGACCATATACGGATTCAGTCCTACCGATGCGGCCGCTTTTCTGAAGGTGTTTTCGTGCATACGAGGGGAGCAGGAGCATATTACTACTCCTGTCAGATGATAGTCACGGATTGAGTCCTTGATTAAATTTTGTCCTGCCTCTGAGCACATATATTGGTAATCGGTGGAGAAAATTACGCCCGGCTCTTTTCCGAGAGCTTCGGCTACACGCTTTACATCTACTGTGCCGGCAATGTTGCTTCCGCACCAACATACGAATACGCCTATTCTTTGCATATTTTCTCCTCCTTACTTTTGATATTTTCTCATGGCACTGACTATTGCCTGCTGCGGCAAATCTTCGTCTAACAGTGCCGGAATGTCCTGGGGCTTAAGATGATTTTTGCCCTGCTGTCTGATTACTGCCAGACGGACAGCCTCTACTATATTAGCCGGTTCCACACCTCTCGGGCAGCGCTCTACACAGGCAAAGCAGCTCAGACATTTGTACAGTGAGTCCGAGTTCATAAGCGGCTCAATATCGCCTTTTTCTACCATATACACGAATTGGTGCGGATGGTATTCCATTTCGTCGAATGACGGGCAGGAGGCAGTGCACTTGCCACAGCGCATACATTTCAGCGGATTTACACCGGAGGAGAGGATTATCTGTTCTTTCAGTTCGTCTTTGTTTTCCATATTCTCCCCCTTATTCTATACCCAATGCTTCTGCAAGCACTTCAGTAAAGTATTTTACGGGTATATCACCCTCGGCATTTTTGTTCAGGTTGTACATACACAGAGGACAGGCAGTGATTATCATTTCTGCCCCGTTAGCCCTTGCGTTGTGCGTTACGGCAGTAGCCTTTTTCTTGGCACTGTCCTTGTCCTCGAGAGTTATGTATCCGCCGCAACACTCATTGCGCATTGCATACGTTATGGGTGTTGCACCTATAGCTTTGATGAAATCTTCCATGATAGTAGGATTTTCGGGGTCGTCAAACTGCATAGCCTTGCTCGGTCTAAGCAACAGGCAGCCATAGTACGGTGCGATTTTTTTGCCCTTCAGAGGATTTACCGTTGCTTCTTTTATTTTGTCAAAGCCTATGCGGTCACGGAGCATTTCAAAATAGTGGAGGACTGTCGTCTCTCCCTTGTATTCCTCATTGAGACCTAAGTACAGATTGACTTTTTTTGCGCTTTCTTCGTCAGTCTGCATCATATAGTTTGTTTGCTTGATTACATTGTGGCAGGCAGAGCATACCGTAACCAGCTCGTTGCCCTTTTTCTTTGCACTGTTCAGCGCACGGACGGAGGACAGCTTTGTGGCTATCTCGTCCTTTGCGGTGGGATATACTCCGCCGCAGCACTGCCAGTCGGGCAGTTCTTCTAATTCAGCACCCAACTTTGCCGCACAAAGTCGAGCGTATCTGTCCAGGTCTTTAGCCCTTGTTTTTAGGGTGCAACCGGGATAATAACTGAATACCATTTGCCATTTTCTCCTTTATCCAAGAATGTTTGTTATATCATTTTGCTCATACCATCTGTTCCGGATGGAATACCTCGTCGAATTTTTCTTCGGTCAAGAATCCGAGTTCAACGCAGGCTTCTTTCAGTGAGATGTTGTCCTTGTATGCTTTTTTTGCTGTCTTTGCGGCATTTTCGTAGCCTATGTATGGGTTGAGAGCGGTAACGAGCATAAGAGAATTGTGCAGGTTAGCGTGCATCTTTTTCTTGTTTGCCTTTATTCCTACAGCACAGTTGTTGTTGAATGATACCATTACTTCGCTGAGCAGTCTGACAGATTGCATAAAGTTATAGATTGTTACAGGCATAAATACATTCAGCTCAAAATTGCCCTGACTTGCGGCAAAACCGATAGCGGCGTCATTGCCCATAACCTGCACTGCCACCATAGTCACAGCTTCGCACTGTGTCGGATTTACTTTGCCCGGCATAATTGATGAGCCCGGCTCATTTTCGGGGATAGAGATTTCGCCGAGACCGAGACGAGGACCGGAGGCGAGCCATCTCACATCGTTAGCCATCTTCATCAGGTCGCAGGCGAGCGCCTTAAGAGCACCGTGAGCGAATACAATTTCGTCCTTAGAGGTCAGTGCATGGAACTTGTTTGGAGCGGTGATAAATTTTTTGCCTGTGATTTCGCTGACAGCCTCTGCCACTGCGTTGTCAAAGCCGGTAGGTGCGTTCAGTCCCGTGCCTACTGCCGTTCCGCCGAGAGCCAACTCCTTTAGCTCAGGCAGTGCGATTTCCAGCAGCTTTCTGTCTTTTTCGAGAGATGCTCTCCAGCCGCTGATTTCCTGTGAAAATGTGATTGGGGTTGCATCTTGCAAATGTGTGCGTCCGCTTTTTACTATGCCCTCATTTTCTTTTTCAAGTGTTTTAAAAGTCTCAATCAGCTTGTCGAGAGCCGGAAATACTTTGTCCTCGATTCCTACTACCGCAGCGATGCTCATAGCGGTAGGGAAGGTGTCGTTAGATGATTGTGACATATTTATGTCGTCATTTGGGTGGAGCAGTTTTTTACCTGCTATCTCGTTGCCTCTGTTGGCGATTACTTCGTTTGCATTCATATTGGACTGTGTGCCCGAGCCTGTTTGCCATACTACGAGAGGAAAATGCTCGTTCAGACTGCCGTCCATAACCTCATCACAAGCCTGCGAAATTGCTTTCAGCTTTTCATCAGTCATTTTTTCAGGCTTCAACTTGTGGTTAGCTATAGCCGCTGCTTTCTTCAGTACACCGAATGCGTGTGTGATTTCTCTCGGCATAACCTCAATGCCTACACCGATTTTGAAATTTTCGTGACTTCTTTCGGTTTGTGCGCCCCAGTATTTGTCCGCCGGCACCTTTACCTCACCCATAGAGTCATGTTCGATACGATAGTCCATAAATTTTACCTCCGATATATGATATTTTTTGTGTTCTGTTTGTGGCTTTCAGCCGTATTCGTCCATTGTTAAAAAAATAACAATGAAAGTCAAAATAATTACAACACCCTGCAAAATACCCACCGTAGAAGTCTTTTTACGGTGGGTAAGCATATGCTAACTACATCGACAGTTTCTCATAACTGTCCTTTAGGATGTTGTAACTGTTCTTCAATTTTTCTATTTCATCGTCTCTCAGGTTGAGAGGAAGTATTTTCCGTACCCCGTTCCTGTTCACATAAGCAGGGAGACCGAGATATACATCACGGAGTCCGTACTCGCCGTTCAGTCGTGACGATACGGTGATAACACTGTTTTCGTCGCCGAAGATTGCTCTTGTGATTCTTACGAGAGCCATGCCTATTCCGTAGTATGTTGCACCTTTTAGCTTGATTACTTCTGCGCCGGAGTTCTTAACCTTCTCGATAATGTCCTCAATATCACTGCGCTTGTATTCGTCACGGAAACGCTCATCGTTGAAAAATTCCTCCACATTCTTTGTGGACAGATTCAGCTGGCTGAACGGTACGAACTCACTGTCGCCGTGCTCACCGATAACATATCCGTGTACGGAATGCGGGTCAGCCTGAAAATAGTCGCCTACCAAAAATCTAAGACGAGCTGTGTCCAGAGTAGTGCCTGAGCCTATTACTCTGTTAGCCGGAAATCCCGACAGCTCATATGTTACTCTCGTCATAATGTCGACCGGATTGCTCGCTACTAAGAAAATACCGTTAAATCCGCTGGCTACTATTTTTGAAACGAAAGATTTAAAGATCTTCACATTTGTGTTCATTTGGTCAAAGCGTGTCTCGCCGGGCTTTCTGCTGCCGGCACTTGCTGTGATTACTACCAAGTCGGCATATGCGCAATCCTCGTAGCTGCCTGCTCTTATTTTCATATGTGAGTTGGAAAAGCAGAGACCGTGGTTAAGGTCCATTGCCTCACCCTTTGCCTTTTCTTCATTCACATCTATGAGTATCAACTCGTTGCATAAATCGGAGTTGAGCAGTCCGTAAGCATAGCTCATTCCGACCATACCGCAACCAACGAGTGCAACTCTTCTGTTTGCCATATAAATATCTCCCTTATTGTAAGTCGAGTTTGTTTATTTTTTAACAATATTTTAGCCCCTTACCCTGCCTGTGTCAATATAAAAAATATGGAAAATACGGAAATATAATACAATCATCGGGCAAAGAATCAAAATCCAAAGTCTAAATAGTCTTCTTTGATAAATCTGTGGTAAGTCATACCCAAATCCTCGGTATCTATGCAGTACCAAAATTCGTCCGGCTCACCGCTGTCAAAATATATCAGGCAGTCAAATCCGTTTTTGCCGTCCGCTTTTTTTACCGTCACATCGTTGCTGTATTTTTTGAACACAGCGATAATGTCATCTATTGTCGATGCAGGATTGCGTACAGATTTTAGAAAATCTGCCAAAAATTTGTTTTCGTCTGCTGCCTTGTGAACAGCTTCCACACCCTTTTCGGGTATGGTGAGTCTGACACCGCCGTCAATCTCCTTGTAGGTTATTGTACCGAAGTAATATTCGTTTTCTGCAATGAATTTGTTCAATGCTCCTTTGATATCTCTTTCGTTACAGTCGGTTCCAAGCAGGTGTGCCAGAGTGCCGTTCATATAGTTTATGCCAAAGGGGACACGCTCATAACCTAATTTGAGCTGTGCCTCCTTTGTTACGTCGGCTATATTCTTTTTCAGTCGTTCAAAATTCATAGCTTACAGTTGGTCTGCTATCTCGTAGATAAGCTCTTTTGATTTTTCCCAGCCGAGACACGGGTCAGTGATGGATTTTCCGTACACGCCGTCCTCTACCTTTTGGTTACCGTCCTCAATGTATGACTCTATCATAAAGCCTTTTACCATCTTTTTGATATCGTTGCTGTGGCGCATTGAGTGGAGAACCTCGTTTGCGATACGAACCTGCTCCAGATATTTCTTGCCCGAGTTGGAATGGTTTGTGTCCACTATTACAGCCGGATTTTCGTAGCCGCCGCTGCAATACATATCGTGCAGTGTGCGCAAATCTTCGTAGTGGTAGTTGGAGTGGTTGATGCCGTGCTTGTTTACACTGCCACGGAGAATGGCGTGAGCCAGCGGATTTCCTGCACTGTCAACTTCCCAGCCTCTGTAGAGAAATGTGTGGTCGCCTTGAGCCGCTTTGATTGCGTTGAGCATAATAGAAAAGTCGCCGCTTGTTGGATTCTTCATACCTACAGGGATATTCAGTGCACTCGATACGAGTCTGTGCTCCTGGTTTTCCACACTTCTTGCACCGATTGCAACATAGGAGAGCAGGTCGGACAGATATCTGTGATTTTCGGGATAGAGCATCTCGTCGGCACAGGTCAATCCTGTTTGCTCGATAGCGTCTTTGTGGAGATTTCTTACCTCAATGATACCCTCCAGCATATCCGGCTTTTTGTCCGGATCGGGCTGATGGAGCATTCCCTTGTATCCGGAGCCGGTTGTTCTCGGTTTGCCGGTGTAGATGCGAGGAATAATTATGATTTTGTCCTCCACCTCTTTTTGTACATTTGCCAGGCGATGAATGTAGTCCAGCACAGAGTCGGGTCGGTCGGCGGAGCAGGGGCCGATAACGAGTACAAATTTGTCAGATTCGCCTTTGAATACCTTTGCGATTTCTTCGTCCCTTGCTTCTTTTATCTTAGTAGCCTCCGGAGAGAGAGGATATTGTTCTTTAATCTCCTTTGGTACAGGTAGTTTTCTTTTGAAAACCGAGTTTATCATATTGTCCATATTTTCACCTCATATAGTTTTGTTATTGATTATAATATCACTATCACTGCGTTAAGTCAAACTTTCTGCCACAATGATTTTTGAGTCAAAGGGACTGTCAAAGTGTACTGTAAAATATTTTCCGTTCAGATATTTTCCCGACTTAATCTTGTTATTGATTTGGTACTGCTTTTCGTCGTCAAAGCCTCTCAGTTTAACCTCAAAATCCTGTTGGTTAAAGAAGCCGTTAGTTCCGGATTGGAAGAATATTACACTCTGCTTTTTGTCCTTTGCTACATATTGAACAGCGTGGAATCCGTCTTTGTCATATTGAGCGAGACGGTGGAGGTCGCCTGTTTGTACTGTGGTACGGATTTTCTTATACATTGCGACATTCTCTTTGTATTCCTCAATATCCTCATCACTGAGATTCAGCAGATTTGAGCCTATCGACAGTGCACCCTGCATAGAGGAGCAAAATCTAAAGGAATTTTTGCATCTGTATTTTCCGTCATTCCAGTCTGTTACCCATGCTCTCATACATTTGTGGGGATACAGCAGCGAGTATCCGTGCTGAATGGTCAGCCTGTCTATCGGGTCGGTGTTGTCAGAGGTCCATACGGAGTCAAAATGCTCCAGAGCACCGTATTCGGCTCTGCCGCCTCCGGAGGAACAAGCCTCAATGTGCAGGCCGGGATGCTTTTTGTGCAGTCTGTCTGCTATTTCGTACACAGCCACAGTGTGACGATACCATAACTCTTTGCTGTTTTTGAGATTATCTGCTCCTATTTCGGAGAAAGGTCTGTTCATATCCCATTTGATATATTTTATATTGTGCTCCGATACCATTTTGTCCATTACAGAAAAAGCGTATTCTTTTACATCTTTCTTAGTCAGATTCAGCACGAGCTGATGGCGCAGTTCCGACGGCTCTCTTTTGTCATAGTGATAGGTCCAATCGGGGTGCTCTCTGTACAAATCACTGTCCTGTTGCACCATTTCAGGCTCAAACCATATGCCGAAATCCATTCCGAGAGCATTTACTCCCTCTATCAGCTCGTCCACGCCCTTGGGAAATTTTTTGTTGTTGACTACCCAGTCTCCCAGACCGGCTCTGTCACTGTTTCTCGCTCCGAACCAGCCGTCGTCCATAACGAACAATTCACAGCCGATTTTTGCTGCAATTTTTGCGAGCCGGAGTTGTCCATCGGTGCTTACATCAAATTCGGTAGCCTCCCAAGAATTGTACAGTACCGGCAGAATTTTTTCAGCCTGTGCTTTGGGCAAAATATGATTGACTGCAAAATCATTCATTCCGTTTGTCATTTTGTCAAAGCCCTTTGTGTAGCCCATATAGAGCTTAGGAGTTACGAAAGAGTCTCCCGAATTAAGTGTGTAGGAAAAGTCAAAATCCGATATTCCCAGATAGCATCTGGTTGTGCCGCAAAAATCTCTGTGAGCTTCTGCCTTAAAGTTTCCGCCGTAGCCGAGAGAGGCAAAATACACATCGCCGTCTTCCTCCGTTGCATTCCTGTGCAAAATCAAGAAAGGCGAGTGGGTGTGACCGGCTGTGCCTTTTCGGGACTCGAACACAAGTTCGCCGCTTTTCAGCTCTGTCTCTGTGGTCAAAAATTCAGCGCCCCAGGAGCCGTTTGTGTTGATCACCTTGTAGGGATTTCTGCCGGGCAGATTCAATTCGCCGCTCATTATGCGCTCTATTGTGACCGGCTCTGCCGAATTGTTTTTTAGCTGAGTGGTGCGTGTTATTATATCGCTGTTCGTGCTGTATTCATATGTAAGTATCAGCCGAATATCATATGCACTGTCCTCCAGCGTTATTGTCAGTCGATTTTCTTCCTGCTTTGCACTCTTGTACAAAAATACTCCGTCACGGCAACCGTCAGAATATGTGCATTTGAGAGAAACCTCTCTGTATCTCGTTCCGCCGAATACGGAATATTCCTCTCTTATGTAGTCCTTTGAGCTGTGGTTGGAGTTGCGTTCCTCTGTTTCCGACAGTTCAAAATCATTTTTGGGAAGTTTTTCACCCCAGTGAAGATGACACAGTAGACCGCTCCCATCGACACCGAAGACATAGCATCCGTTTTTCGTTTCTAAATAAAATATATTTCCGCTCATAAAGTTCTTCCTTGTGTGTGATAATTTTAATATAACAGAAGCTTTTAAGATTGACAAGTATTTATTTAGTTGATATACTGTTATGTAGAATAATGTTGTATTTTGACAGAGAGGTGGGCATTATGGAAAAAAATAAAGTTACGCTTAAAATTTGCGGAAACACATATACCATACTTACCGAAGACGATCCCGATTATGTAGAAGAATTGGGTGAGCTTATCGACAAAGAAATGAGGTCTACGGGACAGGAGGCACCTTCGCTTTCACAGACACAGTGTGCTGTTTTGGTCGCTCTTGACCAGGCAGATGCCGCTAAAAAAGCGACGGCATCCGCCGACAACCTTCGTGCCCAAATAAAAGATTATCTTGAGGACAGTGCCAGAGCTCGTATGGAGGTCGACGTTGCACGCCGTGAGATAGAACGCCTTAACAGAGAACTCAGCAATTTGAGAGAAAAATTAGCTGAAAAGTAACAATAACTACTTTAGGGTGACTTTGCGTCACCCTAATTTTTTTGAGGGACAGTATGGAAATTCTTGCACCTGCCGGCAGCTATGAGAGTTTGGTGGCGGCAGTCCGTTGCGGTGCCGATGCGGTTTATCTCGGCGCAAAGGGGCTTAACGCTCGCCGCAATGCCGACAATTTTGATGATGAACAACTGAATAGAGCTGTGCTGTACTGTAAGCAGAGAGGGGTAAAGGTCTATCTTACCGCAAACACTCTTGTGGCAGATGAGGAGTTCAATGAGGCTTATCACACCATAGACAGTGCCCTGAGAGCAGGTGCCGACGGATTTATCGTTCAGGATTTGGGACTTGCAAAAGTTATCAGAGAGTGCTTTCCCTCTGCGAGACTTCATGCCTCCACCCAGTGCAGTGCGAGTACGCCGGACGGATTTAGACGATTAGAGGAGCTTGGCTTTTGCCGTGCAGTTATCCCTCGTGAGATGAATTCCAACGAAATCAAAGAGATTAGACAGAGTACTTCTATGGAACTTGAGGCATTCGTTCACGGTGCTCTGTGTATGAGCGTCAGCGGTCAGTGCTATCTTTCCGCTATGCTTGGAGGCAGGAGCGGAAACAGAGGGTTGTGTGCTCAGCCTTGCCGACTGAAGTTCAGTGCCGACGGAAAGGGCGGCTGTGACTTGTCCCTTAAGGATTTGAGCCTGATAAAGCACGCTCGTGAAATGGAAAAATTGGGTGTGTGCAGTCTGAAAATTGAGGGCAGAATGAAACGCCCCGAATATGTGGCTGCCGCTGTTACTGCCTGCCGCAGTGCTCTCGACGGCGAATATGACGCCGACAGAGAGAATGTCCTGCGCAGCGTGTTTTCACGCAGCGGTTTTACCGATGGCTATTTCACCGGCAGGCGTGCCGATATGTTCGGTACTCGCCAAAAGGAAGATGTAGTTGCCGCAAAAGAGGTGCTCAAGGATTTGAGCCACCTTTACGATAATGAAAATCCTCTTGTGCCCGTTACGGTCGATTTTTCTTGTGAGAGAGGCAAAAATGCTGTGCTGACCGTTGCTGCGGATGAAAAAACAGTTACCGTCACCGGCGCTGTGCCCGAGGCGGCAATTAACAAGCCTATGACAAAGGAGTCTGTTACTGCAAGGCTGTTAAAATTCGGCGGTACTCAGTATTATGCACATAGTGTGAATATAAAATTGGACGACGGACTTATTATTCCTGCCGGAGTTCTTAACGGAATGAGGCGTGACGCTGTAGAAAAGTTGAACGCTGTTCCCGATATTGAATATAAAAAGCTGCCTTTGCCGATACTGTCGATGACAGAGCACAGGGCCGAGCCGTATTTGACTGCAAGCTTTTTGCACCCCGATACAATACCTAAGGATAATCCATTTGAGCGAATTTTTATCCCTGTTTGGTCGGAAGAAAAGTATTTTGACGGTGAAAAAATCGGAGCAGAACTTCCACGAGGACTGTTTGGCTGTGAGCAAAAGCTGAAAAAGCAGCTCACCGTACTGAAAGAAATCGGAGTAAAGAAAATTCTTGCGTCAAATATCGGAGCATATAAGACGGCGAAAGATATGGGATTTGATGTTTTCGGCGGATTCGGACTGAATGTTTTTAACAGTCGCACCGCTCGACAGTTTCGTTCGCCCATACTTTCGTTTGAACTGACCTTGCAGCAGGCTAATGCCGTTTCTGCCGAGGATACGGGTATAATAGGCTACGGCAAGCTGCCGCTTATGCTGACCCGAAACTGTCCGGTCAAGAACAGAATAGGCTGTGAAGTTTGTAAAAAGCAGGGCAGACTTACCGACAGAAAAGGCTTTGAGTTTTCGGTCAAGTGCTCGCCATATCCCTGTGTGGAGATATATAACCCCATTCCTCTCTATATGGGTGACCGAATAGGAGAGATTCATACAGATTTTGTACACCTTGCCTTTACCGACGAGAGTGCAGGAGAGGTCTGCGAGATTATAAAAAAGTACAGTGCTCATGCCGAATTAGGCAAAAAATATACCAGAGGTCTGTACTACAGAGGTGTAAAATAATGATCGTTCTTGCATCAAAAAGTCCGAGGCGGCAGGAGCTTATTCGGCTGATTACAGATGATTTTACGGTAGCGTCGGCAGATGCAGACGAGACCTTGCCCCGTCCTATGTCACCGTCGGATGCGGTTATGTATCTGTCAGAGATTAAGGCACGACCGTTGGCTGACGGAAAAAATACAGTAATAGGTGCAGATACCGTTGTTTCACTGGAGGGCAGCATTTTGGGCAAGCCTAAGGACAAAGACGACGCATTTCGTATGCTCCGCTCTCTTTCGGGCAAAACCCACAGCGTTTATACAGGTGTCACTATCATAAAAGGCGAAAAGACAGACACATTTTTTGAAAAAACAGATGTGGAATTTTATGATTTAAGTGATGAAGAAATCGCAGACTACATATCTACGGGAGAGCCTATGGACAAGGCGGGCGCCTACGGAATACAGGGCTACGGTGCACTCCTTGTGAAAAAAATCAGCGGTGACTTTTTTAATGTAGTGGGATTGCCGGTAGGTAAATTGAATTGTGAGCTGAAAAAATTGTAGGATTTTGTGAGATTTGTCAACTTTTTATTATACTTGTTGTTGAATTACACAAAAATCTGTGCTACAATATTATACAGAATAATGTTTTATATATAGATACACGAGAGAAGGGAGTATCAAATATGGCGGCGGATTTACATTGCCACACAAAACTGAGCGACGGCTCTGTTGGTATAGAAGATTTGATTGTTATTGCCCAAAAGAGTGGCATTGATACTATAGCAATTACCGACCATGATTGTGTTGCGGGTACAGTCAGAGGTCAGGTTATAGGAAAGAGACATGGAGTTACTGTTATTCCGGGCGTTGAGATTAGCGCTTTTGACGATGAGGCAGGAAAAAAAGTTCATATTCTGTCCTACCTTGCAGACGCTCCGGACAGATTGGAGGGCATCTGCAAAAAGACATCTGTCGCTCGCAAGAGAGCAGGCCAGATTATGATGCTTAAGGTTGCCGCTCATTTTCCTATTACGAGCGATTTTATTATTTCTCACGCAAACGGCTCCACCAATTTGTATAAGCAGCATATTATGCACGCCCTTATGGACGCAGGCTATACAGACCAGATTTTCGGCGATTTGCACAAGGCTTTGTTCGACCAGGAGAGCGAGACTAATGTTCTTGCACCTACCAAATATCCGTCTGTCCATGATGTTATCGACGAGATTCACGGTGCAGGCGGCATAGCTGTTTTGGCTCATCCCGGAAAGTTTGATAATTTTGACGAGATAGACAAGTATGTTGAGTACGGTCTCGACGGAGTAGAGGTTTGGTCTCCGTGCAACAGCGATGAGCAGACAGAGTACCTTGCAACTAAGTGCAAAAAGGACAAACTGCTTATGACTGGTGGCTCAAATTTCCACGGTACATACGGCGAGTACTGTGTGACTGTAGGAAGTTATTGTACCCCTCAGGAAAATTTGGACAAGCTCTTGGGATATAAGGCTAAGAAGAAACGAGCCCAGCGCCGAGCAGAAAAAGAGGCGGCTGCTGCAGAGGCTTAATTTTTCGGGACAGGTTTTATGGAAAAATTGTGGAAAAAAAACTTTAGACAGATTACTCCCTATGTTCCCGGTGAACAGAGCAAGGATACCAATATAGTCAAAATAAATGCTAACGAAAATCCTTATCCTCCGTCACCTAAGGCGGTTAGAGTTATCAGGGAGTTTAATACAGACGGGCTTAGGTTTTATCCTTCGTCGGATGTTATGCCGCTGAAAGAGGCCATCGCTTCGTTTTACGGTGTACAGCCGACCAATGTCTTTGTGGGCAACGGCTCCGACGATGTTATCGCTTTGGCTTTTCAGTCTTTCTTTAACGGCGATAAGCCTATTGCTTATCCGGATATTACTTACAGCTTTTATCCGGTATGGTGCGATTTGTTTGGTATAAAATATACTACATATCCTTTGGATAATGATTTTAGAATAAATCCGGACGATTATGCAGCAGCTAACGGCGGCGTGGTTATCCCTAATCCCAATGCACCCACATCTCTCGGAGAGGATTTGGATTTTGTCCGCAGAATATTGGACGAAAACAGGGACAGCGTGGTTATTATTGACGAGGCATATGCCGATTTCAGCGGCGTTACCTGCGCTCCGCTGACGAGTGAGTACGACAATCTTCTTATGACCGGAACATTTTCTAAGTCTCGTTCGCTGGCAGGTCTTCGTATCGGCTTCGCTATCGGATCAGCAGATTTGATTGACGAGCTTGAGGCGGTTAAGAACAGTTATAACTCTTATACAGTGGACAGCATATCTGTAGCAGCAGGCGTTGAGGCTATGAATGACCGTGAGTATTTTGAGTCGACTGTGTCTAAGATTATTGCCACTCGCAGCAGAGTTACCGAGGAACTGCGCAGTATGGGTTTTACGGTCCTTGACAGCAGCACTAATTTTCTTATGGTTACTCATTCCGAGTACAGTATGCGAGATATGTTTGAGTTTTTGAAATCAAAGAAGGTATTTATCCGTTACTTCAGTCAGCCTCGTATCGACAAATATGTTCGTGTTACCGTGGGCACAGATGACGAGATGGACAGATTCCTTACCGAAGTTAAAAATTTCATAACTGAATAGCTAAACGGCACTCATATGAGTGCCGTTTTCTTTATGCCTTTCAATCTGTACCCTAAAAATTATTTGATTTTGTGTATTTATCAATAGACACAATTATTATATAATAGTCTCAACTTAAGTTGGCGGTGAACAAATGAAAAAAATTGCAGCAATTAACGATTTGTCAGGCTTCGGCAAATGTTCTTTGACGGCTGATATACCCGTTATCTCCGCTTTGGGTGTGCAGTGCTGTCCGTTGCCTACAGGTATTTTGTCCAATCAGACAGGCTATCCGCAGTATGAGCATATTGATTTTACTGATCATATGCAGGCTTTTGCTGAGCAGTGGAAAAACCTTTCTCCTGATTTTGACGGAATACTCAGTGGTTTTATCAGCAACAGTCGTCAGGGAAAAATAATAGCAGATTTTATAGACGAATTTGCGGGCGAAGATACTGTGGTTCTCGTTGATCCCGTTATGGCGGATGACGGCGAGATTTATGACAGCTATGATTCCGACAGCGTGGACGCAATCAAAGCACTTGTGTCTAAGGCTACCGTTATCACACCTAATCTTACAGAGCTTTGCGTTCTCACAGGCACAGAGTATGACTCTGTGGCGTATCTCCCCGTAGATGAAAAGCTAAGAAAAATCAGGCAGCTTTCCTCTATTATGCAAAAGACGGTAATTACTACCGGAATCCCCACAGACACAGGAGAGGTAATCAACACTGTTTTTGACTCCGGAGATTTTTCTGTAATAAAGAATAAAAAAATCGGAGGCAGCTTTTCGGGCACAGGTGATATTTTGGCATCGGTGGTTGCGGCACGGCTTGTTACGGGCAGTGATGTGGTATCGGCAGTCAGACTTGCGTCGGATTTTATATGCTCTGCTATCGAGGTTACAGTCAGGGAAACTAACGGAAAATACAATACCGCAGACGGAGTTCACTTTGAGCGTTGTCTGTACAAACTTGTAGAGAAAGCAGGATTAAACAATGGAAAAAACTAAGCAAAGCAGTAATGTAAAAATTCAAAAGATTTGTGCCACAGGTCTTATGGCTGCAGTGATTTGTGTATTCACAGCCTTTGTAAAATTCAACACAGGTATTAACGACGGGTACCTCCACTTTGGAGATTCTATGATTTACCTTGCAGGTACATTGTTAGAACCGTGGGCATCGCTTGCCGCAGCAATCGGCGGCGGACTTGCCGATATTATTTCAGGCGCACCTCAGTGGGCCCCGGCAACAGCTGTAATTAAAGCACTCAATGCAGTACCGTTCATACTTATGGCATCAGCTTATAAGAAAAAGCATAACAAGCGCAAGATTGTATCTTGGTACACAGTACCTATGGTTATTGTGTCAGGACTTATTACTATTTTTGGATATCTCCTTGCAGAAGGAATTATGTATTCATTCCCGACTGCATGGACCTCTGTACCGTTCAGCATTATTCAGGCTACAGGCAGTGCGATTATTTTCATCATAGTAGGCCTCGCACTTGACGGCGCAAAGATTACAAAGTTTATCAAATGGTGATTTGGTTAGAATAGAATACCTCAAAAAGAGCTATGTCGTTTTTGCGACATAGCTCTTTTGCTGTGATGTATTATTTGTTTTTCATATGCTCTGCGGCTGCGGTCACGAAACCACGGAACAGAGGATGAGGTTTGTTCGGTCTGGACTTAAATTCCGGATGGAACTGACCTGCCACAAACCATGGGTGTTCCGGTATTTCTACCATTTCTACTATATGATTGTCGGGAGATGTTCCGGCAAAAATCATTCCGCCATTGAGCAAATCTGCTCTGTAGTCGTTGTTGACTTCGTATCTGTGACGGTGACGCTCATATATCATAGATGCACCATAGAGCTGATATGACTTTGATTCGGGATTGAGTGTACATGGATACTGACCGAGACGCATTGTTCCGCCCATATCGGTAACATCCTTTTGCTCCGGCAGTATGTCGATAACAGGATACGGTGTCTCAGGATCTATCTCTGCCGAGTTAGCACCCTCCATACCCAGCACATGACGGGCAAATTCGATAATAGCTATCTGCATACCCAGGCATATTCCGAGGTACGGCAAATTATGTGTTCTTGCATATTCGCAGGCGAGAATTTTGCCTTCGATACCTCTCGAACCGAATCCGCCGGGGACGAGTATGCCGTCCATATCACCGAGAATTTCGTCAAGATTTGTTCCTTCTTTTTCCAAAGACTCACTGTCTATCCAGTGGATATCCACTGCCGAGCGAGTGGCAATTCCGCCGTGCTTCAGTGCCTCGTTGACAGAGATATACGAGTCGTGGAGCTCTACATATTTTCCTACCAATGCAATCTTTACTGTTTGCTTCGGGTTGCGCAGAGCATAGAGCATTTCTTCCCAGTCGCTGAGGTCCTGATTAGGTGCATCGATACCCAATTTTTTGAGTACAACCTCGTCCATATGCTGCTCCTTGAGCATCATTGGTACAGCATAGAGAATGTCGCAGTTGTTGTTTTCAATTACGCATTCTTTTTCAACATTGCAGAACAGAGCAATTTTGTTGCGTATGTCGTCTGTGAGCGGATGCTCTGTGCGGCATACTATAATGTCAGGATGGATACCCAATGACAGCATTTCCTTAACAGAGTGCTGAGTTGGCTTGCTTTTCAGCTCGTCCGATGCCGCAAGATACGGAACGAGTGTAACATGGATAAAGAGACAGTTCTCTCTGCCTACCTCTACCGCAAACTGACGGATAGCCTCCACAAACGGCTGTGACTCAATGTCGCCGACAGTTCCGCCGATTTCTACTAAGCATACATCTGCTCCTGTGTCCGCATTGCGTGCAATGTATTTTTTTATTTCATTTGTTACATGAGGGATGATTTGGATTGTTTGTCCGCCATAGACGCCCTTACGCTCGTCTGTGATAACCTTCCAATACACTCTGCCTGAGGTCAGGTTTGAGTTTTGGGACAGTGATTCGTCTATAAATCTTTCGTAGTGGCCGAGGTCCAGGTCAGTCTCTGCTCCGTCGTCGGTAACGAAAACTTCGCCGTGCTGAACAGGGTTCATTGTGCCCGGGTCAACATTGAGGTACGGGTCGAGCTTTTGTGCCGTAACCTTCAGTCCTCTCGCCTTGAGCAGTCTGCCCAGGGATGCCGCAGTTATTCCTTTGCCTAATCCCGACACAACGCCGCCGGTGATGAATATGTACTTGGCGCTCATATATTTTCCTCCTAAAATGATAAAAGACGGCTGTACCTTTTTGGCTGTACAACCGTCTGTACTTATATATTATAAAACTGTTTTTTTCATAAATCAATAGGAAGATAAAATTTTATGAAAATTTTATTTCTCGTCCGAGTATGTCAGACGAATACCTAATTGTTTGATTACATTTTCGTCCACTCTTGACAGTCTGCTCGTGCAGTGCATTTCGCTGTTTTTCAGCCTCGACAGCTGTGCCATAGCTTCCTTGGCATTATCGTCGGTCAGTGCGGATACGGACAGTGCAATCAACACCTCGTTTGTGTGCAGTCTTGGATTCTTTGCTCCCAGATGCTCTGTTTTGAGCGCCTGGATAGGCTTGATTACATTAGGGTCTATCAGTGTAACATCGGGCATATCTGCCGACTTTTTGAGAGTGTTCAGCAGAGCAGCCGATGCACAGCCTAAGAGTGATGAGGTCTTGCCCGTTACCATAGTGCCGTCAGGCAATTCTATAGCTGCCGCAGGTGCACTTGTTTCTTCGGCGACCTTGTTTGCCGCAACGAGACATTTTCTGTCCTCTACAGTCAGGTTTGCGTTGTTCATCAGCAGTTCCAGCTTGTAGATTTCGTCGTCATTTTTCGCACCACGCTTTTTGTTTACCTTTGCTGTGAGATATCTGCGTATGATTTCGTCATCTGCAGCCTGTCGTACCGCCTCGTCGTCAAATATGCAGTTCCCTGCCATATTTACACCCATATCTGTAGGCGACTGGTAGGGACATTCGTTGTATATTTTTTCAAATGTGGCTTTCAACACAGGGAAGATTTCGACATCTCTGTTGTAATTTACGGTAGTTTTACCGTATGCCTGCAGATGCCACGGGTCTATCATATTAACATCATTCAGGTCTGCTGTTGCAGCCTCGTATGCGATATTTACCGGATGATTAAGCTCAATGTTCCAAATAGGGAATGTCTCAAATTTTGCATACCCTGCCTTTGTACCCCTTTTGTTTTCGTGGTAGAGCTGTGAGAGACAGGTTGCCATTTTTCCGCTGCCTGGGCCCGGTGCAGTAATTACTATCAGTTCTCTTTCGGTTTCGATATAGTCATTTTTGCCGAAACCGTTGTCAGACACAATGGCTGTAGTGTTGGTTGGGTAGCCGTCAATAATGTAGTGATGATAGTATTTTATGCCGGCATTCTTCAGCTTTTCTTCAAACGCCAGCACTTTTGGCGTTTCGGCATATTTTGTCAGCACAACACTGCCTACGAACAGGTCCTTTTCTTCAAATGACTTTATCAGTCTGAATACATCTGTGTCATATGTTATCCCAAGATCGCCACGAATTTTGTTCTTTTCTATATCCTCGGCAGATATTACTATGACTATTTCTGCCTTGTCTTTTAGCTGTAGGAGCATTTGCAGCTTGCTGTCGGGTTGAAATCCCGGCAGAACTCTGCTTGCGTGATAATCATCAAAGAGCTTTCCGCCGAATTCAAGGTACAGCTTTCCGCCAAATTCGCCTATTCTCTCCTTGATTCTTTCCGACTGCATTGTCAAATATTTTTCATTATCAAAGCCTATTTTGTACATATTATCCCTCTCAAAATATAAAAAAGCGGACGGTTGCACAAACCGCAACCGTCCGTACTTTCATATTATAGACTAAATTCTTATTTGTTTCAATATTTATTGTCGAAATTGTTGGATATAATTTTTTTGGTAAGCGCTGCAGTTGGGAAGTCCACAAAAATTGTTCCGTAATACGCATCCTTTTTTAGCGGATAGTCTAAGAACATTTTGTTGATATATTCTGCATTGTGCTTAGGTCCTTTTATTCCGCCTGCAGTGGAGAGGTAGCAGAATATGTAGCTGCCGTCGAATTTTCCTCTGCTGTCCAAAAATGGCTTTACGCACTCATTCCATCTCGGTACAGGCTTGTACTTGAATCTGTCCTGAATAATAAACTTTGCTCCGTCCAATGATTTTGTATCCAAAACCAAAGGCTCCGGCACTGCAGTGGTTTGCTCTACGAAACGAGAAAAATCTATTCCCGTGGTGTCATCAGTAAACTCGGGGGTGGACATATACATTTTGCAGCGTCTTATCAGCACGATTTTGCCTCGTGCCTCTGCCACGGTAGGAATTTTATTTTTCAGATACCATTTTTCTTTGTTATTGTTTATGTAGGTATAGTACAGATTGTTAAAGCATTTTTCGTTTGCATTGTTCATATCGTTTTTGAACTGAAAAATGATAGACTCTGTAGGATTTTCGTCCAAAAATCCGTAGCATTGTTCCAGCACATCGGACATATCCATCTGCTTTCCTAATTTGTTAGGGGTACAAAATGCCTTTGATATGCCGTGCACCATTTTCAGCCTGTCGCCGTGAGCCTCTACCCTAATGTCTAAGGCTCTTACTCCCAGGCAGAGCTGCTCGTAGATATTTTTGTCCTGACACCTAAAGTGGTGCGCCAGCTGAATGTACTGAGTAACACAATCGTGAGTCCCGGGAATATCCAGCGAAAACAGATTTGTGTTTTCGTTTATGTTAGACATCCAATTTTTTAGATATATCTTCATTATTATCACCAAAAACAGTATAACATTTTTGTACAACATATTCAATAGAAACACTGCGGTATAAGTGATATAATTAGTATAGTATTTTTGAAAGAATGATAGTATGCAAATATTTTCCACAGGGGGCATTATTACTCCCAATGAGGACAAGACCAATATTGTCTTGGATTTTACTGTACCAAAGGGTACGAAAAAACTGACTGTGCATTTTTCCTATTCACCAAAATACTTGGAGGACGAGGAGAATGCCGCAGAGATAGTTACCGCCGGACTGAAAAAGTATAATGTGTCCGTGGTTAATCCGTCGGAGTTTTTGCCGGTAGCTAATTTGGTCACCCTGTCTTTTGACGAAAACAGACAGTATCGTGGCGCTTGTCACAGACAGCCTAACGACCAGACCATTGTTATTGCCGAGACCGACAGCACCCCCGGTATTATCAACGGTGCCATCCACTCGGGGATTTGGGACATTGTGCTGAATATTCATTATGCAGGCTGTAATATCGATTACAAGATAGATGTAGAAGGGGAGGGCGAAGTATGAGTTATCTTCCTTGTGAGCTTCATTGCCACACTGTCCACAGTGACGGCAGTTTTTTGCCTCGTGAGCTGCAACAGAATGCGGCTGACGACCACCTTGCCCTTATTGCTCTCACAGACCACAATACCACCTCAGGCTATGATGAGCTCGATGACAGCATTATACCTACCGTTCACGGTATTGAGTGGACCACTTATTTTGGCCATATGCTTGTGCTCGGTGCAAAGGAGTTTGTGGATTGGCGTGACGCTGTGCCTAATAATATTGACAAAAAAATTGTTCAGGTAAAGGCGGCTGACGGAGTAATAGGTATTGCTCATCCGTACCAGCTCGGCTCGCCTATGTGTACCGGCGGCAGATGGGAGTTCAATGTTACCGATTGGCAGGATGTGGATTATATAGAAATTTGGCACAGAGAGTTTTCTTTTGATAATTATGAGAACGACTCCGCATTGCAGTTGTGGAATTCTCTTTTGGATAAGGGATACCACATTGCTTGTACCTATGGCAAAGATTGGCATAATAACAACAGTGACGGCCATTTTGGCTGTACATATCTTGGCATCGACGGCGAGGTGAACGGGCCTAATGCCCTCAGCGCAATTCGTGCCGGCAGAACAGTGGCCTCCACCGGTGCAAAGCTATTCTTCCGTGTTCATCAGCGTGGCCTCACCTACAATATGGGCGAAACGGTAAAAAAGGGTATGACGATTTTCAGCTTTTTCCTCGACCTCCATTCACGCCAAAAGAATGCAGGTCCCGAGGAGATAGAATATAAGACAATAAAGGTCGTCACAAACGGCGGCGAAGTCGTTATGGAGACTGCCTTGACCGAGCGCCATGTCCGCATTGATTTGAAGAAAAATCAGTGGTATCGTGCTGAGCTTTGGGGTACGGTCAACGGAGTGAAAAAGCCTCTTGCCATCACATCTCCTATCTATACAAAATAAAATTAAGCCTGTGATTATTCGAATTTCACAGGCTTATTATTTTACGAATGTTTTGTTTCTATTTTTGAGTGCAAAACTGTTGCTATTGCAGACAAAATTGTTTATAATACAGTGACTGATTCGCCAGCAAATATTCGGATTTGAGAGGAACTGTATGATTACATCAAGAGAAATTGAACATGATTATATAGAAATTGGATATAACAAATGTAATATGAATATCGTCAAGTGCTTTTCTTTGTCTGTTCTTGCCGGTATGTTTATTGCTTTCGGTGGGCTCGGTTCTGCAATGGCATCCTGTATGATAGACAGTCCATCTGTCGCAAAGCTGATACAGAGCATTGTGTTCCCTGCCGGTCTCGCAATGGTTGTGGTAGTAGGCGCAGAACTGTTTACGGGTGACTGCCTGATCACAATATCGGTGCTGGAGCGAAAAACAAGTGTACTCAAATTTATCAAAACCTTGATTGTCGTATATATCGGCAATCTAGCGGGCGGACTGCTTTTGTCGGCACTTGCTGTCTATGGACACACAATGTCTACATTTGATGGCGTATTGGCACAAAGCATAGTCGGTGTTGCACAAACAAAATGTACGATAGGCTTTGGTGACGGAATAATCAGAGGTATTTTGTGCAATATTTTGGTTTGTCTGGCTGTTTGGATGACAATGACCACAAAAAGTGCCGCCGGCAAAATCGTCGCTCTGTATCTTCCGATTATGGTGTTCGTAATATGTGGCTTTGAGCACAGCGTAGCGAATATGTTTTATATTCCCACGGGTATTATGTCTGCCAAAGAATATGGAATAAATGCCGACGGGCTGAATTGGTATAACTTTTTTATTACCAATGAGCTGCCGGTAACAATCGGCAATCTAATAGGCGGTATCGCCGTCAGCCTGATTCTATGGTTCACCCAAAGCCAAAAAACAAAACAAAAGTAAAAAACGCCTTTCGGTTCACAAAACCCGAAAGGCGTTTTTTGTTGATTTTAAGAAAAATATTCCAAATTGAGATTTGAATATAAAAAAGTTCTTTGTGCAAAATATTACAGAAGTATTTGAAAAATTTTGCAGGAGGATTATGTATGAAAGCAACGGGAATAGTCAGACGAATTGACGATTTGGGCAGAATTGTTATCCCCAAAGAAATTCGCCGCTCCTTTAGAATAAAAGAGGGTGATCCTTTGGAGATTTATACGGACGCTGAGGGGGAGGTTATTTTTAAGAAATATTCGCCTATCGGTGAGTTGTCTAATTTTGCGGGGCAGTATGCAGAAGTTTTGCATAAGGATGCCGGCTTGCCTATTGCGATTATGGATAACGACCATGTCATCGCTGCATCGGGAATCAGCAAGCGTGAGGTGTTGGAGCGCAGAGTAACAAAAAATCTCGAAGAGCTTATGGAAAATCGTCAGGTCCATATCAAAACCGACAAGATTCCGTCTATGAGTGCTATAGAGGGATACGACAGACCTGCAGAGGTTGTGTATCCTATCATATACGGAGGAGATGTGAGCGGTGCTATTGCTATGCTGGAGAATGATAAAAATGATATTCCTACCGAGGCTGATATTAAGTTAGTACAGGTTGCTGCCGCTTTTTTGGGAAAACAGATGGAATAACATTGGTAATATTGCACAAAAATCAGAGTAAATCATTGTGCAATATGATACATAGGGTAGAAACTTGCACAAAATTATTGACTATTTTTTGTGCAAGTATATAATAGGGGACAAAGAGAGAGGAAAAAAGGTGGCGGAAGTAGTGTCCACCGAAGATTCAGAGGCGATGAATATGAAGAGATTTCAAGACGAAGCATACGGCTACATAAAAGATATGTTTGTACAGCACAATATGGTAAAGAGATGCGTGTTATCATTCCTTTCCATTGTGATTATGGGCTTTGGCATTGCACTCTTTTCAGTTTCGGGATTTGGTGTTGACCCCTTTACATCAATGAACATGAATGTTGCATCGACCTTAGGAATCGGATTCGGAACATACCAAATGATAGTCAATATCGTTATCATCGTATTTGTGGTTATTGTCGCTCACAGAGGACTGATCGGCATAGGAACGTTGATTAACATGGTTGGTGTTGGCTATACATGCGAATTTTTTGAGGGTTTGATTAAACCGTCGCTTGCGGCTCACGGTGATAATCTCGCGGTTCGCATTTGCCTTCTTGCGGCAGGCATAATTGTTCTGTGTTTTTCTTGCTCTCTTTTCTTCGTAAGCAACGTGGGGGTTGGTCCTTATGACAGTCTCGGCTTTATGATTAGCCGTGCAGCCCACTTACCATATAAATGGGTCAGAGTCGGTACAGATGTTACCGTAGTCCTTATCGGACTGATAGTCAGCGGAGGCGCTGCTGCTCTGTTCCACGGCAATTTCAGCGAGATTCATAATATCGGTATCGGTACTATAATCACCGCTTTTATGATGGGCCCGTTGGTCAACTTTTTCTCAAAGCATGTCAGCTCCAAGATACTCAATGTTGACTATGCAGGACTCAGCAGAGACATTGCATTCTTTATGATTAAGGGCGCAATGGCCAAGAATAATATCAAGGGCTATGAGCCTGAGAAACTTAATATCAATTCAGCTCCTATCGAGGTGCTGAAGGATATTTAATCAGCTTTTTAGATTTTTTACATAAATTTTACTCCACGAAAAAAGACACAGCATACGCCGTGTCCTTTTTCATTTATACGATAAAATAATAAGCGGCTGTATTCTCTTATGATAATGTTTAGAGAGAATACAGTCGCTTTAATGTTTTAGTTTTCTTTTTTGTCGGTTGTTTCAGTGGATTCGGACTCTCTGATTATGTCCTCAATATCAACGGGAGAGTCGTCTACTGCCATTTCTGCCGGGTCAATAGGCTCCGGCATAGGCTTAATCCGCTTGAAAGAAATGCGATAAACCTTTACGCCGTGAGATGCAACGGATGCTTTGATTGTGTCAGAATGGTAGCAACTGTCGCTCCACAAATCTGTAACCTCGGGGTTGCTCGTACGCTCGAGAGCCAAGTATTTCTCGTCCTTGAGAGTGTTAATATCAAACTCAACAGGTTTTTTGCTCTTGCCTTTGTTAAAGAAGCAGAGGGCAACATCGCCGTCCTCCAGAGGACGAGCGAGAATATCTACCGAACCGTTTTTGCCGATGCGTTTAGCAGGCTTTACCAATGGGTCCTGGTCAATCTTAATCATTTCTTCGTTCTTTAGAATGGAGAGAATGATGTCGCTTTTTTTGCTTCCGTCTGTGAGTACACGGAGGTCATTACCCAGCACAAGCGGAGCAGCCATCATACACCAAAGTGAGAAGTGCGATTTGTTCTCCTCAGGTGACAGCTTTCCGTTGCCCACCTCCAGCATATCGGGATCATTGATGTGACCGGGTGATGCGTGGTCGTAAAGTTTCACATTAAACTCATATATGGTTTTTACGCTGAGCCAATTAGCCATAATATCGTGGGTGGTGCGCCACATATTACCTGCCTTTGCGCCCCAATTCCAAGGCTTTGCAGTACCCCATTCGCACAGAGAATATGTGATAGGCTTTTCGGGTATTCCGCAGAACTTTGCCCATTCCGAAGTAGCGTCGGACAATGCCTTGCCCATTCTTCTGTACTGAATGTACGAGGAGTCAGCTCTTGTTACAACCGGATTTTGCAGTACAATATGGTTGTTGCCCTGTCTCATCTTTGCCACAGCCTGTACTCTGCCGTCGGGAGTCCATCCCTGACCGGCAGGGAAGAATATTTCTGTAACCTCACCATTGATTACAATTTGCATATATTTGCGCTTTTTTGCAAATGTTTTGTTGAAGTGTACAGTGAGTACATAGTCGCCGTTTTCGGCAATGTCTACATCAAAAGCTGCTGTGCCGGCACCGTGATTGAGCATACCCATAGCCTTTTTCGTAGGCAGGTCTTTTATTTCTACTGTCTTTGCCTTGCCGGTGTATTTAGCTTTGTCGGGGGTGAGAGTAGCCACAACCGGCTGACCAATAGGGTTAATATCAACATATTCAATAGCCGGAGTTAAGCCGCTTATGTAGTCGTGGTGACAAAAATCGTACTTAAAGAACTCAACGCCCCAGGAGGCAAATGTTTTTGCATCCAGCTTTTCGTTGCCGAGAGAGGCAGGCAGATCCTCGCAGGTCAATGTTCCGTTTGAGGAATAGATGCCAAGTTTTAAGCCTTTTTCGTTTATTGTTTCGCATAGAGTTTTTATTCCAGATGGGAATGACTCAAGGTCGCCTTGCAATTTTCCGTCGACATCTCTTTCAGAGCTTTGCCAGCAGTCGTCAATATTAACAAATTTGTAGCCGGCGTCGGCGAGTCCTGTTTCGCACAGTGCGTCAGACACCTCGAGAATAGTTTTTTCGTCTATATGGTTACGCATAGTGTTCCAGCTGGACCAACCCATTATAGGTGTTTCTCTGCCCTTAGATGCGTAATCCTCGTCCTTGGAGGTATCTATTGTGAGTTTTGTGGGTGTAATCTGTTTCATTGCACACAGAGGACATTTTCCCTCTGCTATCATTGATAAGAACCAGGTCACAAAAGCCACTAATCCGATGACTATAAGTGCAATTATTAAAATTAAAAATACCATATTCTCCGAGCCTTCTTTCTGTTTTTTATAAAAGACCTATGTTTTCAAAATATTGCAGCTCCTCACGAGCCTGCTGTTTGGTTTGTTTTTTGTTCATATCCGATACTGTGCGGACTAACATTTCCCGTCGGTGCTTTAGGTAGTACAGCAGCCTGTACACCCACGCCGCCGGCAGCAGCCAAGGCTGTCCGTTGATAAATTTTATATAGGGCAGCTCTTTCATCTTTTTGTATGGAGGGAACATCAGCTTTAGGCGGGAGTGCTTAAGTTGATAGTTGCCTTCTTCTAATTGTTTTCTTTCCACAACGGCGGCTTTGTTTCTGTTCAGGTTGCCGAAAGCGCCGTAGGATAACAAAAATTCTTCTGTTTCGGCACAGTCCGTACCGTAGTCAACGCCCAGCGCAAACCAACGGTAGCAAACGGTAAGAATAATCTTGCCGAAATCTGTCAGCTTTGCTCTGTCTAGAATGTGAAACACCTTGACGACATTTATATTCTTTTCTTTCAGCATTACTGCCAAGTCAAGTATCATTTTCGCTCCGGCACCGTAAAACCAAAAATGGTGAGCAATGTGTGCTATCAGGTACGCAAAGTGATATTCGTCGTCCATCTCGCCGACACAGCCGTTGTAGCATATGTTGTCGAATACATCCGAGAATGCCGTGTCTAAGTTGTGGCATCCAAACTTGTCGCTGATTATTTTAGTGTGTAGCTCTGTTTTTGTGCCTCCGTACATATATTCCTGCACAGAACCGTTAGGTGCAGTCAGTCGTGCTCCATCATCGATTAGCAACTTCTGCGCCTTTTGGCGATATTCGGGTTTGATGATAACATCTATGTCGCCCATAACTCTTGTTTCGGGCACAGGATATAGCTTAGAGAGGCTAACACCCTTAAAAAAGCAATGGGGAACACCGTTCGCTGTGAACAATTCGCCCATTTTTTCGGCTACAGTAGATTGAATTTCGTGTCTGAACACCGCATCCAAAAATGAGTCGGAGAACTTGTCCCATATCTCCTTTGGCACGGCAGAGGTATCAGCCGAATTTTTTATCGGACAAAAGATAACCGCAGACAGATTGTGTGCGGCTGACAGTGAAAATAGCTCACCATAGTCTATATCTGAGCGTGGCACTGTTTCTTCGCCGTTTAGGTACGCTCTCATAAGCGTAATCAAATATTTCTTAGTTTTGTTCATAGTCGCTTCTATATAATAATGTAAAATATTATATACTATTATATTATATACCTATATATAATTGTGTTCGTTCAAAAAGCTGTATGCACTTCTGAGAATATTTTTGTCATTCTCAAATTTGAGTAGGCTCATAGCTTTGTCATAAGTCAGCCAAATGTAGTCCTCTATCTCCTCTTGCTGAATGACGGTAGAGGTATCTTTTGTTGTGCCTACAAATATGGTGACCATCTTTTCTATCCGGTCACGGATTTTGTACTTCGACACGCAATCAAAGCCGTCGATTATATTGATGTGCAGTCCGGTCTCCTCCAGCACCTCTCTGTAGGCTGTTTCTTCTTTTGTTTCGCCCTGCTCAATGTGACCCTTTGGGAATCCCCAATGGGCAGACCGTTTGTTTTTGATTAGCAAAAATTTCACTTCGCCCTTTATGTCTCTGTAGACCACAGCGCCGCAGCTGCTCTCGTACAGACACTCTAATCTGTAGGAGGGGAAGTCTCTTTTTAGATTGATATATTGCTTTATATCATTGATAATGAAGCGGGTACTTTTTGGTGCTACTATCCAGATGTAGCTCCTGTTTTTCCTGTCGCTGAGGACTGCGATAACACGGCCGTCAAAGTTGCGCACAGGATGGTGTATCCCCATGATGAACGCTGTCTGCGTTTCGTTAGAGTACACCGTGCCGAAATTGAGTGGATAAGTAAAGCCCGCTTCGTCCGTTGAGTCGATAGGATGTGTTATCTTGACTCTAACATATTTTCCGAGCATTTTTTCACCACCGAGTATATAGTTATAACTGAATATATTATACTAAATATAATAACCTATTACAAGTCCAAACACTAAAAAAAGACACTCCCGAGGGAGTGCCTTTTATAATTTATAGGTCAGTTATTATTAACCTGCGAAAGATTGAAGGAGATCAACAAGGTTAGCAATAACTTCGTCGCTGTCGCCCTTGAGCATATCGAGAACCTGGCTGACAACATCGGAGATGCTGGAGCTTGCGCCGCCGAGCAGTCCGCCTACGAGACCTACGATTGCGTCGTAGTTATCCTTGTAGTTTACTGTGTCAATCAAGAATCTGAGAACTGCTATCAAGGTTTCATCCTGATCAGCCTTGACATAAATTCTGCCACCGATTGTTGCTGCCTGTGATGCCTCGTTGATGATTACATCACCGTGGCTTGCAAGCTTGAACCAATCGATTTCGGGAAGAACGATGCCGAGTGATTTGCCGCTGATCTTGATAATTGAAAGGATAGTGTTCAGTAATCCTACTACATTGTCTGCGCCGATGAGAGGCTTCAGTGAGCCGGACAGGTCATAAACATCGAGCTTGATGTTAAGGTTAAGTCCTGCCTTAGCTGTCAATGCGTTGATATCAAATCCTACTGCACTGAGAAGATCATTTACATTTACTATTGGCTTAACTGCATCAAGGAGAGCAGATACAGGAGTCAAGAGATTTTCAATAATCTGAAGAAGTCCGTCGTTAGCGAAGAACAGTGACAGGTTAGGAAGAATATCTGCGAGCATCTCTACAGGTGCGTTGAGTATGTCTTCTACCTTATCCATAAGAGGATTGAGTATGTCAAGGAGTACTGCGTCGTATGCCTTGTTCATATCTTCTCTGTACTGGTACTGAGTCTTGATGTTGTATACACCGAATGCCTCGAGGAGAGGTACGATTGTTGAGGTGTATCCGTCAGAGCCCGGAACAGATGCGATATTGTAGATGTTCAGGTTAGAGTCGTTGAGGAGTACATCGAGTACGCCGTAGATAGGACGAAGTACAGATACGAGAGCATTGAGGAATGTCTTTCTGTCCTTTACGCCCCACTTGAGACTTGTAGCCTTTACATTTGCCCATGAGCCTGCGCTTCTGATTACGCTTGCTACCTGAGGATATGTCTGACCGTATTTCTCATTTACGAGGAGGTCAGCCACATTAGAGGCAGAGAAGTCGATGCCGATGAGCTTAAGTATGTTGTTAAGAGAGCCGATACCGTCAATCTTAACATTTTCGATTGCACCGTAGAGTGCAGTTGCGAGCTTACCAACGATTTCGTCTGAGTAAACCATGTCGGTGATGAGACCGAGGAGTCCGCCCTTGTCTTGAAGAAGACCTGTTACGAGACCGTCGAGCATTGGAGCAAGCTGCTTACAGAACTTCTTATCCATTGAGCCGTAGCTGAACTTGTAATCAGTCTTGTAAGTGAAGTTGCTGTAGTCGAAGAATGCGTCTGTCTGCTTGCCCTGGAGGAAGTAGAACAGTGCTTTTACGATTTCATCAAACTTAGCGTTGCTGATGTTGTTGAGAATTGACTTAACTACATTTGCGATAGTCTTGTTCTTCTTAACAGCGTCAATGTTGCAAACGATGTTTGAGATAGCCTTAGCGTTGTTGATAAGAAGGCTCTCAATGTAGCGGAGTACAGCCAAGAGTGTTTCGCCCTGACGGCCTTCAACAATCTTTCTTGTGTACTTGCCTTGAGTATTCTTAGCTACGCTCTTTACGGTCTTCATTTGACCGTGGCTTGCGAGTTTGTACCAGTCGATTGCAGGGAGCTTAATGTTCAGTGACTTGCCGCCAACCTTGATTATGCCGAGTATGCTGTTGATGAATGGTACGAGATTGTCTGAGCCAACGATTGGCTTCAGAGTCTTAGGCAGGTTGTAAAGGTCAAGCTTTACATTTGCCTTAACGCCTGCTTTCTTAAGGAGTCCGTTCAGGTCGAGGCCTACAGCCTTGAGAATGTCGTTGACATCTACGATTGGCTTAACTGCCTTGAGAAGTGCGGATACAGGAGTGAGCAGGTTGTCAACACATTGAATCAATCCGTCATTAGCGATGAACAGTGCGAATGTAGGAAGCATATCTGCTACTGTTTCGATTGGCTTAGCGAGGATTTCTTCTACCTTGTTGATGAGCGGAGTAACGATGTCGAGCAGCAGGTTGTCGTATGCCTTAGCAGCGTCAGCCTTGAGCTGTGCCTGAGTCTTGAGACCGGTTACACCCAGTGCCTCAAGCAGAGGTGCGATTGTTGACTCGTATCCGTTTGAACCCGGAACTGATACAGAATTGAGCAGTTTCAGTGAGCCGTCTGTAAGGAGTGTGTCGAGTACGCCGTACAGAGGACGAAGAATTGCTGCAAGTGCATTGAGGAATGTTGCCTTATCCTTAACGCCCCAGCTGAGCTTAGACTTGCTAACCTTAGTCCAGTTGCTTGCCTTGCCGATTACCTTAGCGGCAGCCTTGTATTGCTTGCCGTAAGCCTTGTTTGTAAGGAGAGCTGCAAAGCCCTTTGTTGTGCAGTCTATGTCTACCTGAGCGAGGATAGCGGAAAGTCTTCCTGAGCCTACCTTTACGCCGTCGATTGCACCGTAGAGACCGGTAGCAATAGTAGTGATGAGACTGTCTGTGTAGAGATTGTCATTAACGAGAGCATTGAGGCTCGAAATGTTTGCTACGCCCAATTCTTTGAGGAGAGCGAATACGCTGTCTACAGAAGTGTCGAGCTGCTTAGCGAGCTGTGAGCAGAATGCAGGGTCAATGTTGTCATAATCGAATGAGTAGCTCTTTGACTTGTAGCCAGTGTAGTTGTAGTAAACATCTGTTGCTTCGCCGTTGAGGAAGTGGAAGATTGCTCTTACTATATCGTCCTTAGAAGCACTCTTAACCTGATTGAATACTGACTTAACTACTGCTACAACAGTCTTGTTGCTCTTAACACCTTCGATAGAAGTAATGAGCTTCTTGAGACCTGTTGAGTTCTTGATAAGTGTATCAGCTACATAGCGGAGTACAGCCACAAGAACTTCGCCCTGATTAGCAGTTACTCTTCTCGTTGTGTACTTGCCTTCGCTGTTCTTAGCGGCACTCTTTACTGTCTTGAGTGTGCCGTGAGAAGCAAGTGTTGCCCACTTAATTGTAGGAATCTTAATCTTGATACCGTTGTTAGCGAGAACGCCGTTTACGATAGGAATGATTGCATCCTGAATGTTGCAGGACTTGAGGTCTGTGAGCTTGAGAGTCAAGTCGACGTTAGTTCCTAATGCGTTGTTGATAAGGTCGGAAACCACTGCACCCAAGTCTTTACCTGCAATTGACTTGACGAGTTTGTCTGCATCAATTCCGTTCTTCTTTAGTGCACCGAGAACGCCCTTTTCTGAGGTGATAGGAGCGAGAAGATTGGATACAACCTGTGCAATGCCATTGCCGTCGATGAAGTATGCTACATTAGGAAGTACCTTTGTGAGTGTATCAACAGGTGCCTTTGCTAATTCGTCAACAAATCCGAGGAGTGGCTTGAGAATGTCAATAACCAAGTTATCCTTTGCCTTGTTGTAGTCGCTGAGATACTGCTTGTAGGTCTTAACATTCTTGCACATAAATGCTTCGAGTACAGGGATGATTGCGTTTTCGTAACCGTTTGTACCGATCTTGCCGTTTGTCTTTCCGTCGAAGAATGAGTTGAGAGCGTCACTTGCTACGGAAACAAGGTCAACCTTAAGTGTGCTGTTGTCCTTTGACATCTTGCTGTCGATTACTGCTGTGAGGATACCCTTCTTAACAGAAATCTTGAGTGTGCAGCCTGCATCACTGTCAGTAGCGATATTGAATGACTTAGCCACATCAATCTGTTTGATGAGACCTACGATTTGCTTCTTCTGAGCTGCGCTCATTGAGTTGCTGTATTCACCGTCAGCTGCAAGGAAGATTGCAAGTACGCCGTTGATAGGACGAACCATAGCGGCGAGACCGTTAATGAATCCTGTCTGAGCCTTGGACGAACCGTTCTTGAAGCCCCAGTTAATCTTATTAACCTTGCTCCAGCTCTTTGCCTTGCTGAGAGTCTTAGCGGCAGATGAGAATGTCTGACCGTAGCCCTTAGCTGTAAGGAATTTAGCGAAGCCCTTAGGTGAAGGATCGAGGCCAACTTCGGTAAGTACACTGTTGATTGTGTCATTAGACTCAAGTGCACCGTAAACAGCCTTAGCAATAGTTGTGAGCATCTCGTTTGTATAGAGATTGTCATTGATAAGAGATGAAAGGTCATCAATGTTTGCTACGCCGAGAGCCTTGAGCAGTGGGAATATATTCTTAACGAGTTCATCCAACTGATCTACAGCCTGTGTAGCCTGTGATGATGTTACATCTGTAGGATATGAGAACTTCTTGGTGCTCAGCTTGTTTGAATATTCACTGAAGGTCCAGTAAACTTCTGTCGGGCTGAGGATACCGTCGAGCACATCACCGATAATGTTGAGTACTTGTGTTGCAGACAAATCCTTTGTCAACATTCTAATAATCTTGATAGCTCCTGCATTATCGTTGTTTTTGTTTTGCTTATCAGTGTTCTCAAGAATAGTAGAGATAAGCTTAGAGTCGAGCATTGTGTCTACTGCATAGCCATATATCAGGAGAAGAACCTGAGCAGGTGAGCTTGCTTTAGCCAGCTTGTTCCAATCGATTGGATTAAGTTTGATTCCGGCAAGCACCTTAACACCGCCGAGTAACTTGTTGATGTAGGATACGATAATGTCCTTATCATATTCAAGCTCAATCTTAATTTTGTCATTGAGAGCTCTTACTGTCTTTGCAAATGTAGGTGAAAGGTTTTCAACTACTGTGCCGAGACCATCAATCAGGTTGTTGATAGGAGCGACTGCGTTCTTTACTATTGACTTAACGCTGCTGTCTGTAAGTGATGCAGCCAAGCCCTTTACTGCGTTGAGCAGGAAGCTTGCAGGAGCCTTGTAGAGTTGTGACAGAATGTTAGATACAGGTGTCATAATGCCCTTTACAAGCTGCTGTGAATGAGATGCCTTGTTGAATGCGACAGGATTCATAACGCCGGTGGCGCCTGTTGCCTTAGCAAGGTTGTTCATTACAGGATAAAGAATCTCACTGTAGTAGTTTCCGCTCTTTGCAGAGTCAACATATGAAGCAGAGAGGAATACACCAACGACTGCTGCGATTCCGTTCAGTGATTCGCCCAGTGCATTGTAGAACTCTGTCTTGTCACCTTTGCTGAAGCCATAGCCAAGGTCTTTGTTTGTGCCCTTGATGTCGGTCCAGTTAAGGTAGCTCTTGCTTTCGAGTATCTTTGCAGTCTTAGAATACTTGCTGTCCATTCTTACTGCTACAGAGTCAGGTGAAATAACACCTGCTATTGCGTCAACGATAAGTCTGTTAGGATCTTTGTCACCCAGGAGACCTTTGCCGCCGTTTTCATAGAATACATAGCCGAGGATGTTTTCAACCAGAGCATATGTCTCTGTAACGAGGTTAGAGAGGTTAGCAGAAGTATAAACGTTCTTTGCATTTACCTTGCCGTCCTTAGAACTTGCATTGTTTGCTACGATGCACTCTAAGTATTTGTCAAGGAGTTTAACAATCTCGTTGGTATTGTTTTCGCCGATGTAGTTGGATACAGTCGATACTACACCTGACAGGATGCTGTCGTTAGCGGCGAAGTTGAAACCGTTGAGAGTTGTATTTTTGAGGAGAGATGCAAGAATGTCATCGAGTTTGTTTACAATCTTTGCTGCTGCTTTTTCGTTACGCTTTGAGAGAAGGTCGTTATAGTCGGTTCTCTTTGATGTAGCGAGAAGCGGTGCACCGCTCTTACCGAGGAGTGATGCTACTGATGATTTACTTGCTGATGTTGTCTTAGTAGTCTTTGTTGAGCCACCTGAGATAAGGTCGCTGATGAAAGGTACAAGACCTGCCTCTTTGCCGTTCTTCTCATAGATAAGGTTAGAGAGAAGGAACAGGCATGATTTGTTGCTCAAACCGACAAAGTTGGTTTTGTCTCTCTTCTCAAATGTGAAGGATGTGTCATCGCTTCTCTTGAGCTGGAACAAACCGTTGAGGACATCGGTGAGAACACTTGTTTCGCCTAAGCCGCCAAGTGCTGAGAGTACATTTTGTACAAGAGCGATGGGAGCTGTGAGCTTGTTTGTATCGGTAGCGAATACATCATTGAGAAGGTCAACTAATGCGTTTGCCTGATCGCCGATAAGAATTTCTACAAACTTAGAAAGTACGCCGGATGGGTCATTCTTGTCGTAGAGTGCCTTGAATTCTTCCAAAGAAGTGTTTACATACTGTTCGCCGGCAGCAGAAGAAACAGATTTCTTTACTATCTTACCGTCATAGCAATATGTCCAGTCGGATTTAACTCCGTACTTTGTGAGGAATTTCTTGCCGAAGATGTCGAGCAACTGAGGAACAGAAACGAATATGTTGTTGAGTCCCTTGTTAGCTACGTCACCGTCGGATGAGTACTTGATGTCGTTCTTGTGTGATGCGACATATTCATCTACAGCGTCCGTTGCGAAAGAAGCAAGTTCTGTGATGATTTCCTGTACGCCCTTTTGGGTATCGCCATCACCGACTTTGATGTCGCTGATTTGTACTCCGCTGATAGCCTTGTCGGCTACATAGATACCGGTGTACTTGATTGTGTCTGCCTTAAAGTCAGCACCGAGTCCTTTGTCTGCATATGCACTGTAGTCGCCTACGATTGAGCGTGCAGTAGCATCGTCACCGTCGAAGTGGTGGAGAAGTGCAGGAAGAACTTTGTTAAGGTCGAATGCAACGGTTGTGATACCAACCTCTGTGTTGCCCTGGTCGAGACTGAGCGGATCGAGAACACCGTTCAAGATACCCCAAAGCTGACCCTTGCCGCCTGCGTTGTACAGGTCGCCGTCACCGTTGAGTACCATCGGCTCAATTACTTCGTCGAGAAGAATTACCAATGTCGGTACGAGCTTGAAGATTGTATCTACAGGCTTTGTAGCCAAATCTGACCAAATGTCTGTAAGCAAATCTTTAAGTGAATCAATATCAATCTTTGTTGTAGCCAGCTGGCTCAATGCTGCGTCAACTACGCCGCCGATAGTTCCGTTCTTGTCTAACGCAAGATTGATTACTGCGTTGAGAGAAGTGTTAGCTGCTGCTGTAGCAACTTCCGGAGTCATAGGATAGTTGTTGTAGGAGTATTTAACGCCTGCTGTCTTTTGCTTGAGATAAGACTCATAAGGGTTAGTAATATGGGTGTAAATGTATGATGTATAAGGTACATTGGCATTGTTATCCATATTACCGAATACCTCTGTGATGAGGTAGTTAGGAATTGTCTTGTTGATATAGCTTACAAGAGTTCCGTCGTCTGCGCCCCATTTTGCTGCTGCTGCGTAGTCGTACTTAACTGCTTTAGCATTAGCAACCATCTTGTCGAGCTTTTGATCCTCTGTGAGAGAGGTATCTGCTGCTACAGATCCGTCGGCGTCGCTGAGTGCACGAGTAAATTTAAGAAGATACTGTGTCTTTTCACCGATGTCGGCATAGTTACCTGTGCTGCTGTTCTTGCTACCGAACATAGTCTTGAAGAACTTGGTAGCAGTGGAGCTGAATGCGAATGATGTTACATTACTGTAGTCACCGGATACGAGCTTACAGAAATCCTGCAAACCTATCCAATTGTTAGCTTTCAGAACTTTTGCAGCTTCTTTCAGCTGTTCGTCAGTGATTTTTTCGCCGTCTACACGGGAAAGGTCGATGTAACCCTTGTCGGAATAATCCTTGATGAGATAATCAAGAATCTTCTGGAAGTTAGATGACTTATAGTCGTTAGCTTCTCTGTCCGGAGTGTCTGACAAATCAAAGTATGCTATATTAACCAGCTGTGCATAAACATAGTCGAGGTTAACTACAGTCTGATACTGAGCCATAAATTCGTCAAACTTGTAAGTCTTGCCGTCTGCCGGATTTGTGTAGTCCTTCTTCTTGTTGAAAGAGTTGTTGAAAGCAAGACGAAGCTTTCTGATACCGTTTTCGGTGTTACCGTACGCAGCCTGAAGTTCTTCTACTGTGTGTGTAGCATACTTGTCTTCTACTGCTGCATAGTTTGTGTAATCTACGAATCTCTGCCACCACAGAGCGGTGTTAGCAATTTGAACGGCAGCATTGAGTTTGTTTACGCTTATGTACTTATCGGAGAAGTCCGCTAATACATCTTTGTAGTTGTCTGCAGTAAAGCTCTTTGCTGTGACAGTGCTGTCTTTTGCATAGTCCTTAATAAGATCGGCTGTTGTGAGTTCGCCGCCTGCTTTCTTGACTAATGACATCTTAGCAAATGCGGTACGAATGGAATAGCCTTGACCCGAATAGTAATAATAATATGCTGCGCCGGGGTTATTGATGGATTTTGCAATTTCTGTGAAACCGAGGTTTTTGTAGTAGTTGCTTACGAATTCAACACCTACTGCGTAGTAACCGTTGCTGTCTGTGAGGTCCTTGAGTTTGGTGCCTCTGAGCTCGTTGTTTTCGGTTTCTTTGAGAGTAGCCTTAACATAAGTGTTAGATGTACCGAGTGCACTGTGATAGAGATTCTCTGCACCTGCAAGTTTTGCGTTAGCTGACTTAGCGGCTGCCAAGAGAACATCGAGTGCTTCTTTTGTGGTATTGGCATACTCTTTAAGCTTCTCGTCAGAGGAATCAAGATTGTCTGTACACATCTGGTACAAATCGTAGAATGATACGGAAGAACCGTCATCATCCAAATAGTTGAGGTACAGGTCATAGTATGGCTGGATCGTATCATCTGAACTGAGTCCAAACACATCTCTCATAATCTGCTCTTTACCGTTTGCTGAATAGTTCGAATCCAATGCCTTGCGAACAGTGGACAGGGGACCTATGAGCTTTGGTGAAACAGCTTTGACTATATCTGTTACCTTTGTCTTGTCGAAATCGCTCTTGCTAATGCCGAGTGACTCGCCAAGTGTTGTTTTTTTCTCACCGGAACCTACTTCAATGTTCAGAATAGTCGGAACAAAGTAGTCGACGAGGTTGTTGATAGACTCGAATGCAGCATCTGCATCGGCCTTGTCGTTCCAATATGTACTGTTAGACTTATTGCCGTCCGCAGCAAAGGCGGTGAAGCCCACAGAACAAGTGGTAACGATCATTACTACAGCTAAAACAAAGCTGAGTATCTTTTTGCTCGTTTTCATAATCATCTCTCCTTCTTTTTAATGATTAACATTCTGCAAAGTCGCCGAAAAAACAGGGCAAGCCTGCTTTCTTTGAAATGACAAAATGTTGCAAAACGCGGGAGATTTACACGCAACTGTGGTTGGAGTTTTGCGTACAAAGTGCCCACGCACGAACAAAGTCAATATACTTATAACATATAACTTATAAGTTGTCAATAGTTTCTTAATAAAAATTATAAATTTTATTAACCATTATAGCTGATGAAATTCGACAGGTCGGTACGAATTGTATTATTTTTGAGATGAATTATGTCCGTTTCTGATGAATAAAGGCAGAAATCCGTTTGCAGTGAAAAGTAGTTTTGCTTTACAGCGAAAAACACAGTGACAAGTAAAATCCTTGACATACAAGTCGGCGACAATGTGAAAATAACGGTTAAATAATTGTAAATTATTTGTAAATAAATAATTAACAAACAGCTTTTGAGGCAACGAAAAAACTGTGAATTTTGCTTGTTTTTTGTTCCGCTTTTTGCACTGCTGTGATGCGGCAAAAAGGAAAGAAAACGGGGTTGTTTTCGTCCGAAATAACCAAAAACCAGCCCACCAATTTGTTAATGTGCACAAAAAAGTTTAATAATATCTAAAGACTATTGACTTTATTTATGAACAATGTTTTAATATATTTGCGTGGTATATGCTACTTGGACATATTTTACCCGTTTGGGCGGTTGCCCTTCATTCTACTGCGAAATATTTGCAGTCGGTCAGAGATTGCGACAGACGGCGTAGACAGTGGCATAATCCAGTATGTATTTTTAAATGGAGGAAAATTTAAAAGTGAAATCTAGATCTAAAACTTTTGCACGCAAACTCATTGCGTTGTTTTTGGCAGTCATTATGGCTTGCTCTTGTTTCACAGGCGCAGTTACTGCTTTCGCAGCCAGCTCCGACGACTATCACGATGATAACCTCGCAGCTAACTTTATGGCGTGGGCAGAGACCACAGACGACCAAACAGCAGAAGCACTTTTGGACTGGGCTGACCTTTACCTTGATGACCTGATTCTTTCATTGGGTCTTAACAGCGATATGCTTTCCGGTGACCATCTTAAGATTTACTATAAGATCGCTACCGTTGAAATCAATATTGACGGTTATCTCGACTCTGTCGACGGTATCCTTAATATTATTCAGCAGGCATACACTCTCGTTAATCAGTACAAAGGTATTATCGGCGGTGACGTTAAGAACATTGACCTCAGCGCTATTAGTCAGCTTAAATCTCCTGTATCAACAGGTACAGAGGTTATTTCAAAGTGTGGACAGAGTTATCGTGCAACTAACAGTGCGAAAGATATTATCTTATCTGTTGCAAAACTTTTGTACATGAATACAAATGACGATAGCGGCAAGAACGTTATCGGTAACTTCCTCAAGGGCTCTCTTGATCTTGGTATCGTTGGCAACTTCGTAAAGGTTTACGATTTGCTCAAGTCACCTCTTGGCCTTTGGGACAACTATCAAAACAATCTCGTATATAATATTGTATCTAATCTTATATTGACCTCTTCAGGTTGGTATTCTGATACTCAAATTGCTAACTATCAGCAGAGCATCCAGAATTCCGACGGCAAGTGGGTAATCGATGATCAGCTCTTCAAGCAGCTTTCCACAAAACTGCTCCAGCAGATCAACGCAGAGATTACATATCCGGGCAGCAAGTACAGCACAGACGCTAAGGCAGCTACCGACAGCTCAAAGAACAGATATAAAGCTATTCTTGCTGAGATGGAAAAATCCGGCAGCAACTTTGCTACAGCATCTACAAAGCTCGGCTACGACCCGAACCTTCATTATACTGATGACGGTAATGTATATCTCTTCCAGTATGGCGACGAAAAGCTCGAAATCAACAAGAACTCAAAGCTCCTCGTATTCGGTTACGAAGCTCTCAAGTTAGCTTGGAAGACAGCTATCAAGCCTACATTGGGTCTCATCCATGTAAACTACAAGGATGTTGCAACTCAGAACTATGATAACAGATTCTACTATTGGATGAAGTCCGAGGGCAAGTGGAACGAGGATGACTGGACAAGCAACTACACTATGGAAAATGTAAATGCTTGGGCAGCAGCTGAGTACAAGTCAATGGACGCATCTTCAGCAGATGAACTTATTGATATGGTTAAGGACAACCTTACCTATGACAGAACAATTCCTGAGAATACAAAGGGTAATTGGCGTGATATCAATTCCAAGATTCTGTTCAACGAGCTTCGTTACAGCCCATTGGCAGACAAGGCATTCAATATCCAGACAGGTCCTATCAACCTTTATATTCTTCAGACCGGCACAACTCACATTGATGAGTTCTTTGCCAACGAATACAGCAAGTACAGCGACCTCGCTTCTCTTGTGAATGATGCTCTCGTAGCTCTCGTAAAGGATTTGTTCCCACAGAGCAACAACATCGGTCTTAACGCAGGCAACGGCAAGGTTACACCTCTTGCTTATCCTGAGCTTACAAAGACTGTTGGCAAGTTTACATCCAGCACAGATGCTACAATCGCAGCTAACAATAAGACAATTGCAGAAACACTCGTTTCTAATGCTCTTAAGGTTATCGAGTATACAGCAAACAGTGCTGATGAAACAATTCTTGGTTCTTTCTACAAGAACAACAATATTAAGACTAAAGCAGGCAACCTTTCCGAAGAGAATCTTGAAGAGGCTATGGTTCCTCTCCTTATTGCTTGTATCCAGAATATCCCTGATACAGAGCAGATTCACGACGAAAAGTGGGATGAGTGTGTAGACGCTGAGGGTGTTGCTTATGTAGCACTTGAGGAATACCTCTCATATGTACTTCCTGAAAAGGATTACTCACAGCTCGTACAGGTTAAGAACGGCAAGCTCGTAGCAGGTACTATTGATATCAACGGCGACGGAAAATACACATTGTTTGATGATGCTATTCTTCCTATGGCTCGTGATGCAGTAGGCTATCTGCTTAACTCAATCGTTCCTGTTCGTGGCAAGGACAACAAGGTTTGGAATGTATATGACACCGATGTTACTACAGATACAAATACTATATTTGATATTCTCAACTCGGTAGTTTGTTACTATGCAGGTGCAGACACATACGGTTCCGATTCTTCAACCGGTGGCTCCACAATGGGTAAGAGCGCTGCTTCTATCCTCGGTGCAGTTGATTCAAACGGTAAGTGCCTTGTTACAAGAAGTAACACAATTTGGCAGAATATTGATGCAATAGCAAACAATCTTCTTCCTATTTTTGGTACTCTCCAGTACGGTACAGTATCTAAGGCCGCTGAGTTCAACTCATACGACCTTATCTATAACAAGACTATCATGGGTATGCTTGATATCGGTCCTAACAAGGGTGTTACAAATATCCTTGAGCAGATTTTGACTATCTTCACAGCACAGCCTATCAGAAATAAGGGCATCGACGTTCTTGTTTACGATGATGTTCTTGCTTCATTGATCAACAACCTTTTGGGCGCAAGATATTCCGGTCAGGCATACAAGCAGATTGTTCCTTACACTGCTTCCTATGACTCATCCGAAAGCTATAAGGCTGCTAACCCACTCAACAAGATGACTGAAGCTCAATCGGCTAGCCCGTTTGATTCATTCCTTCAGAAGTCTATTATTGCTGAGTACAGCTACACAACAAATAAGGGCAACGGCGTTCTTGGCTTGTTCATTGAGAACCTTTATGAGTTCTTCGCTTACAGCGAAACAAACAACAACTTCAAGAGCAATAAGAGCACATTGGAAGGCTCTAAGGGTTGCTGGAAGGGCGCAATGTTCGCAGTTCAGGCTGTAAACAGCTTCATTCCTTCATTTGTTCCTCAGCTTGGTGAGCAGCAGTTCAACCCTGCAACACTTACTGCTAAGGTTACATCTGCATCAGGTGTAACAGGCGGCGATACAATCAACGGCGCAGGCTTGATCTTCAAGAACAATTCAGAAGGTCTTAACAGATTCTATAAAGAAAATGGTAAGATTAAGCAAGACAAGAGATACTATGTAGTAATCAGAAACGTATCTTGTCTTGACCAGACAGGTTCATCACCTGCAACAATTACAGTTCAGAACTCTAAAGATGTTGTAGTTGCTCCGGAATCAAGCTATGAAATCGGTATTTCCGGTACATATCCTAATGAGGTTAAGAACCTTACAATTACAGCTACTTATGATGTATTTGAGTCAACAGGTTCTCCTTCAGCGCCGGCACAGGGCGACTGCTTGTACACAGGCCTTTCTGCTACAGCATATATGTACCTGTCACCTGAAAAGGGTTGGGCAGATACATTGTTCGGCAACAACATGAACGGCGTTAAGGGTAATACATCCGGCCCCGGCTCATATGCTACAGGTTCAGCAGCTAACGCCAACAACACAACTGTTATGTGGTATAATAACTTCATTATTCCTAATAACAACACATCAGACATCAACGAAAAGGGTATCCAGCTCGTTGGTGGTTCCGGCTATGATGCTATGTTCTCATATCCATCAGCAGGCACAACATATTCTGTACCTGAGGTAAATGAGAACGGCGACGCACTTGCTACAGATGATGCCGGCAACTACATCTTCACAGATGCAAAGGTTGCTTCAGGCGAGGAGACATCTTTCGCTTATGCAACTCTTGATAATGACCTTAATCTTGTTAATATCGATACAAGCGATATTAAGTTCGCTGGCAGCGAATGGGATACAAACAGTGAAAACGGTTATACCGATGCCGAAATCGATAAGATGGTTAAGGACAGAACAAAGCAGGATGCTGACGGAAACGACATTCTTCCTGAGTACACAACAAGATCTCATATCTATGAGTCCCTTGTAGACGCTGTATCTTTTGGCGATGTTAAGGGTGTAATCAGAGACGGTAACAAGATTGTTTCTGCTTTCGTTGACCCAAGCCTTGTAAAAAATGTAACACCTGCTACACAGATTAGCGGTATTTCACTCTACGGTTCTACTTCTATCAGCAACTCTTCACAGTATGTAAAGTGGATCAGAAGTACAAATGCAAATCTTAAACTGGATCCTCAGGAATTTGATATGAACCTCGGTACTTATGCTAACGGCAAAGTTGGTGCACTTGGTAAGACTCATATCATCATTTCCAACAACTCAGGTAAAACTTCACTTGAGACTAAGTACAACGGCTACTTGAAAGAGATGTCTGCTTACGACAAGACAGACTTCAAGGACTGGGATGCTGCCAACGGTTACTCAGTAACTTATGACGCACTCCAAGGCGCATTCACCGACGCTGTAGTTGGTATGGGTACTCCTGTAACAGAAAAGAATGCTCCTGCACTCGCTTCTACAACAGAGTCGGTTGCTAAGACAATCGAGACCACCGGCACATACGGTGATGAAGCATACGCACCACTCGCTTCTACTGAGGCTCTTCCTAAGAACTTCAAGGGTTACGAGAAGAATGGTTATTGGTATGCTAACGAGGAATGCACAATTCCTGTTTACGGCACAAAGAATGTTACCTCTGTAGGCAGCGGCAAGGATGCTGTAGGCACACCTCTCGTAGCGAAGAATGGCACTGTATATGTTGCCAACACTCCAAAATACACAACTGAGTGGACTATGATTAAGGAAGGCTCAATGTCATTCCCATATCGTGCCGAGACTAAGACACAAGACACTAACAGCGAAAAGGCTCCTCTTTACAAGCAAGTAACCTATAATTACTTCAATGCAAACAATGAGTCCGTAACTGTTAATGACGATTGGATTGTTAAGGTTCCGATTATCACCACACAGATTAAGCCTTACGACGGCAAGACAGATTACCGTGGTAGCTATCAGAAGTACGAAGATCTCCTCGACTACTATGTTGAGCATACTAAGGGAAATGTTGATAGCTCTATCGCTTCACTTATCGGTGAAGGCGTATCGGAAGACCGTAAGGGCGAAGTAAATGTTGACTATGTTGTTGACACTTACGAAAAGAAAGTTCAGATTGCTAAGAAGGCAGAAAAGCTCATCACAGCTACTCCTGTTTATGTAACTGATGAAGTGACAGGTAAGGAAGTTGTTGATCACTATGATTACACAACCGAAACACCTTCTGTAGAAATCAAAGAGGCTAAGCGTCTCTACGATATCTATAAGACAAGAGTTGAGTCTCGTGGATTCATCGGCAAGAAGCTCTTTGAAGAAATTAAGTACTCAACCGGTCTTGATTATACCGCTCTTTCAATTAAGAACGATAATGTTTACGGTACTGCTAATGCAGCTGCTCCATTCGGTGCATTCGATTCAACCGGTCAGCTCGTTAATAAGGGCAAGACAGTTTACTCAGATGCTACATGGTCAGCATTCACTGATGCACTTAAGAAAGCTATCACTTCTGCTAAGGGTGAGACAGATAAGATTTCTGATACTTACACTTACAGAAAGAACCTTATGATTGCTACAAACAACTTGGCAGAGCCTCAGGTTTCTACCGATATCGTAGTAACCGGTAAGGTTACCGTATCCACCGACAATAAGGGTACTGCTTCTAAAGCAGGCGTTGCAGGCGCAAGAATTCAGGTAGCAGGCAAGACTGTTGCAAGAACTGATTCCGTAGGCAACTTCACTGCTAATATCCCTGTTGGCACAACAGAAATCACTGTTACTGCTACAAACGGTATTGCAAGAACAGTTACACTTTCCGGTGTACTTAAAGAAATTAGCAATGTCAACATCGGCCTTATCGTTACTGACTATAACGAAGACGGTGCTGTAAACGCAACCGATGCTCTTCTGTTCTCTGTAACAGGTAAGATTAGAGATTCTTATAAGGATCTTAACGGCGACGGCAAGATTGATGCTAAAGATGGCGCAATCCTCAGATCTAACGCAGAAAATGTCGTAAATTACAGCGCATTTTCACTTGACTGATTTTCCACTAAGTGATATAATGTGTTTACAGTTTGAAACATATTATGTATATTTAGTTATCCAACGGATACGCTGCGGAGCTATCTGCGGCGTATCCATACCAAGATACTGTGGAGGAATTATGAAACAAAAATTACATAGCTTTGTAAGTTCTTCTATGGTTCTTACATTACTGATAATCGCTTTACTTGCATTCCCCGTGAATGCAGCTGCTGCGAGTGGTACTCTCGGTAGTGAATCACCGGTTATCTCCTGTGCTTTCAGAGATTCGACAGGCAAGACTGCTTCGGGCGACCACCTAAAGGTTGGCTCATACACAGTTGATTTCACTGTCAGTGGAATGAAAGATATAGCTATCTTTCAGATAACCGGCACATATGACACATCCAAGATCAGCAGTATGACTTGGCTGTCATATAACAGTAATTTTAAACTCGGCGGCGAAGAAGTTTCAGACGGAAACTTCACTGCTTTCCTTATATCAGAGAACGACGGCACAACTACGGTTGATTCCGACGGTACGGTATTCTTCAGCTATAAGATAAATGTATCGGCTGACGGCGATTTTTCCGATATGGTGTCTCTCTCTAAAGAACCCAAAAAGACCTTTATCACTGCGGACTACGGCGACGGATATTATGACTGCTATGTCCTCGATACTTCTATCGAGTATCCTACCGGAAAAACTTACGCAATGACAGCTGATCTTTCCCCGTATGTTCAGCCTACCGAATTTGATGTCAAAGGCAAGATTTCTGTTGCCGGCGACCTCACAGGCTCGGCTACCGAAAAGGGATATGACAGCGCAGAGGTTTCTGTAGACGGTACTGAGATTTCGGCAGTCACAGATTCCGACGGCACTTATACACTCAGAGGTCTTGCACCGGGCGAGTATAACATTACTATCACTTCCGACACAACAGCGGCTCGTAAGGCTACACTTGTTGTTAGCGCAGATGCTGCAGACTATGATACTATTACAGTCGACAATTTAGGCATAATCTCTTGTGATTATAACAGAGATGGCTGCATAAATATTACTGATGTATTTCTTTTCAGTAGATTGCAGAGCAAAAATGATGCCTCAGCCGATGTCAACAGAGACGGCACAGTCGATGATAAAGACTTAGCTCTGCTGAAACAATATCTTAACCAATCTGTCCAATACACAAGTGTTTCATTAAAATAATTGTGGAGGAATACTTTAAATGAAAAAATCATTTAAAAGATCAATAGCAGTTATCTTATCAGTGCTGATGATTGTTGCGTCGTTGCCATTTACTGCACTTGCTGCAACCGGTGAATATAAGCCGGATGTACAGATGCAGTTCGGTACAGTATCTGATCCTGATGTTAGTGGAGATTACTTCAACACTACATTTGACTCATCAGAATTACAATATTCAGCATTGTATGGACCTGCTCTTGACTATTCAGACGGTACCCTCACTCTGCATGCCGACAAAACTAACGGTGTTGCCGATAGTGGTGCTGCAGTTGCAAGCGAGGATCACACTCTCGTAGTAGGTGACTACTTCACAGCTACAGTTCGTCTGGATAATATTAGCAAACTTGCTGCTTTCTCTATGGCTATCAAATATAGCGAAAACATAGAGCCTGCAGGTATCTATAGTAACAGCGGTAGCACTGAACTCGTTGGTCTCAGCGATGTTACAGCTGATATGACAGCATATGCTGCTGCTGCTAAACCTTATTCATACGCTTCCGCTTCCAAAGTTTACTCTGGAATTAACGGCGGCAATGTAGGCGATCTTTCCTACATTAACACAACAGATCATTACATTATGGCAGAAGCTGCTGCTACTGATGGCTCTACAGGTGTAGATGTTTCCTCAGGTAGCTCAAACGGCGAAAAGCTCGTAAATCCGGAAACAGGCGATGTTGGTTACGATTATGTAAAACAAGTTCCTGTTGCAACATTTATCTTTAAGGTCGTAGAAGAAGGACCAATCGAGTTCTCTATCTATGATTCAGATAACTCTAAGCTCCCTGCTTACACCGGTGGTTTCTATATCGCTGATGAAACAGACGGAACTACTGTTGCTGATTACACAACTTATGCAACCAGCGCAGAATCTAATGGCTCAACTCTTCTCACATTCAACAAGAAGAATTCAAATAACGCATCATCAACTACATACAAGATTGTATTTAAGGGTGCTGACGGTTCTGTAATTTCTTCTAAGGAATACGAAGACGGCGCTACAGTGACAATCCCTGCACTTCCTACTAAGGATGCTGACGTTGATTATCACTACTCATATGCTTGGGACACTACTCCATCAGCAAAGGCTACAGCAGATGCTACTTACACAGCTGTTGAGACTAAGGCTGCCCACACTTGGGACGAGGGTGTAGTTACTAAGCCTGCTACCTCTACTACAGAGGGCGAAAAGACTTATACTTGCACAGTATGTAAGCACACTAAGACTGAGGTTATTCCAAAGACTGAGTGCGAGCACAAGAACACTACTACTACCGAAAAGGTAACTAAGGAAGCTACCTGTAAGGAAGCAGGTTCTAAGACTGTTACAGTAACATGTAATGACTGTGGCAAGGTTATCAGCACAACTACTGTTGAAATTCCTAAACTCGAACATAAGTTCGGCGAATGGAAGTACAACGGCGACGCTGTTTACAATAAGTCAACTGATTACCAAGATGGTACAATGACCAGAAAGTGCTCAGTATGTGGCGAAACAGAAACTAAGACTGCTACCGGCACTGCAAACTTGAGACCTTCATCATACTCATTAGTTCTTGATGCATCACTTACTATGAACTTCAAGGTTAAGAAGACTGCAGTAGCATCATTTAAGGATGTTAAGGTTAAGATTGTAAGAGGAAGTAGTTCTGAAGAATATACTGAACCGACATCAACAGATTCTTCTAACAACATTTATGCATTTAGTGGAATTTCACCTCAGGCAATGAAGGATGATATTGATGCTGTAGTATATGCAACAGTTGATGGTGTTGAAGTATGGGGTCCAACATATTCAAGAACAATATTCACCTATTGCAAACAGATGGTAAATAATTCGAAATATCTTAACGCAACTACTGCTAAGGACAAAGCATTTAGAACTCTGCTTGTTGACCTTCTGAACTATGGTGCTGCAGCACAGATTAAGTCTAATTACAAGACTGACAATCTTGCTAATGCAGAACTTACTGATGTTCAAAAGGCATGGGCTTCTCCTGATATTAAGTCATTTACAACTGTTAAGAATTACCATGCAGTTAAAATTGATAATCCTACAGCAAGATGGAATTCCGGTGCTCTTAGACTGGGCGATGCTGTTACTCCTAGAATGACATTTAGTCTTAAGACCGCAAGTCTTAATATAAATGACATCTCTATTAAGGTAACTATTAACGGATCTACTTATGAGTATAATATTAAGGATAATCCTGAATGCTTCCAGTATGTTTCTACAGGAACTACCTCAACATATGGTGAGGAAGCAAAATACCAGTTCTACTTTACAGAACTTAGAGCTAACAATATGTCTACTACATTCAGTACCACTATTATGAAGAATGGCGTAGCAGTTAGTGATACAGCTACATATAGTGCAGAATCATATGTACAGCAAGCTTATCCATCAGCTGGCTCTGCAGATAAGGCACTTTATATGGCAATGCTTAAGTATGGTAATGCAGCAGCTGCATATGGTAAAGCATAAACAAATCTGTACATATAAGTTACAGTTTGTTGATACAATCTCTTAGCTATGGAGGTGAATTATAGTGAAAGAAATGTACACAAAGCCAGTTTCTCTTCTTGAGGCATTTGCAGTAGCAGATGTAGTTACAACTTCTGGTGATAGACCAATCGAGACTCCAGACCTCGAATAATAGGAAAAAAGGGAGGACAGAGTATTCTGTCCTCTTTTTTTGGTGATAATTATGAAAACAATTTTATTAAAATTATTTCAAGTCAAATTTCTTCAAAAACTTCTTGTGAATTTTGCATATATAGCTTTTGAAAAAGATAACAATAAAGCTCCTAGGTTATATAAAGCACTTGAAAATATTAGGGATAATGAAATATACAATGACAAGCGTAATATGAGTATATTGAAAAAGGACCTAATATTTTGCAGATATGTTTTGGGCTTTACATATGAGGAATATTTTTATTTCCATTTAGAAAACAAAAGTTTAAAGGAAAGAAAAGAATATGTAGGAACTTTTGAACGATATGATTATTGGAAAAACCTAAGCTCAAAAGAGACTCAAGCAAAATTTGATAATAAATTTACAGCGTATGAGTTGTTCAAAAATTACTATAAGCGTGATGTTATTAAAATAGAAAATAAATCTGATTTTTCTACATTCAATGAATTTGTTAAAAATCATGATTCATATATAGTTAAGCCCCTTGCTTATTCACTTGGACAGGGAATTTATACAGTAGATGTCGATGAGACAAACAAGACTGTGCAGGAGCTTTTTGATGACATACTGCTTAAAGGCTCTTGCGTAGTTGAGGAGTTGGTGTATCAAAGTTTTGATATGGCGGTACTACATCCGTCATCGGTCAATACTGTTCGTTTTGCAACCTACTATGATTCTTCTGCTGATAAGGTAACCCGACTGTATGCAATGCTCCGTATGGGTTGCGGCGGTTCGCAGATTGACAACGCATTTTGCGGTGGAATTTCCGCCCCTGTTGATGTTGAATTCGGTATCGTAACAGGCAAAGGATATCGCAATATAAACGGAAAAGAAGAATGGTTTGAGTATCAACCCGAAACTCGTGCAAAAATCATCGGAAAACAACTGCCTGATTGGCAAAACTTATTATCTATGTTAGAAGAATTAGCACGTGTTGTGCCTGAACAAAAAATAGTAGGATGGGATTTAGCCCATACCGATAATGGTTGGGTAATGATAGAGGGAAACAGTCGACCCATTCTAAAAGCAATCCAAATGTGCTCTGGCAGAGGCCTTCGCAAAGAATTTGAATTAACCAAAAATCATTAACATTAGGGCGTCCACCGGTCGCCCTATTCTTTTTTGTACTAAGGAAGTATAATCCAATTTATAGCTTTCATAAAATTTATATAAATAAAGACGGTCAAAGACCGCCTTTTTGAATATGAATATTCTGTTAGTTTTGTGGTACATACTCCCATGTTGAGTAGCGTTGGGGGTACCAATTATAGCAGAGAGGGCCTTTTTTGAAGGCGATGCCGGACTTTTTCTTAGTCCAACCGGGTCTGTTCTTTAGGTATCCGCCGCTCTGTTGGTCTACATAGTAGTAGACCTTAATAGGATGAGTGATTTCTGCCTCCATTTTGTTCACAAAATTTTGGAACATTTCGGTTAAAAACGGACGATTGAAATAATATACAGTGTAGTCATTGCAGTTCAGCTTAAAAGCATCACCCTGCAAAACAGTAATGTTTTCATACTTTTCTGCCCAATTCTTACATTCTTCGGCAACCACGGGATTATGTTCAATTCCGTATATTTTGCCGGGGAATTTTATTTTTTCCATATAAGCGAGCACTCTGCCTTTGCCGCAGCCGATGTCGATAAATTTGTCGTCTTCAGAAAAAATCTCGCCGTCAAAAATTGATTTCAAAGCAAAATACCTTGTGGACTCGCTGCCTGTGGACTGCTTGATTACTCGGTCAATAGATGGTACATACTGACCGATATAATGACCGCAGTATTTTTTGTCAACAAAATAGTCGTAAACATCCACTAGCTTTTTTGTAGCTTTTGTGTAAAATCTGCCGAAACCGGATTTTACATACCAGGATTCATATGCCTCTTTAAGTGTCATTGTATCAACCCCATTAAATTTGATTACATTATATCTCACACCACAGTTGATGTCAATTCTTTGATATTCCTTTGATATATCTTTGTTATTTCTTTTCTATTCCTTTGACTTATCTTTGATTTTGGTTGTTATTATATAACCATAAGATAGGAACGGAGGGATAGTATGAGAAAAAAGCTAAAATCTGCAAAAATAGTACAGCGAATTTCTGCAATATTGGCAGTAGTTTTTGTATTTCAGGTTTTTACAGCGTTTTATACCGATAATAATAAGACGCAAGAAACCAAAAAAATTACCGATACATATTCCTTTGTATCGGAGCCAAAGGACACAATCACTGTAGCCGGTGTGGGCAACAGCGACCTGTACTCGGGATTTGTACCGCTTGATTTTTGGAAAGAAACAGGCTGCACATCAGCCGTATATGCCTCGGCACGACAATCCATAGCCAAGTCAACAGAGCTTATGCGAACATCGTATGCTACCCAAAAGCCAAAGCTCGTTATAATTGAGACAGATATGTTCTATGACAAAAATCCTGCTAATCCGACAACGGTAAAAGAATCAAAGCGGTTGAAAGATTTGATTCAAAAAATAAAGATTAAACATTTTAACGAGGATTTGAACAGTGTTATAACCGGCATCGGTATTCCGGCTGATGATAAAAATCTCACTCTGCAACAAACTCACGGTTATCGCTTCAGCACAAAAATATGCAAAATAAAGGCGGTAGATTATATGACATACACCGACTGTGTTGAGCATATGACTGCAGAAAATACAGCCGCTGCCGATGAGCTGATAAATCTTGCAAAAAAGAACGGCTCGCAGGTGCTTCTTGTAGAAATGCCGTCCATAACTTCATGGAATTATGAGCGCCACAATGGTGTAGCCGAGTACGCTCAGTCTCGTGGTGTCAAATTCTTAGACCTTAATCTCGCTTATGACGATATGGGCATGGATATGACAACCTGTTTTAGAGACAAAGGCAATCATCTTAACTATTTCGGAGCAAAAAAGGCTACTGCGTACATAGCAAAGTATGTGGCAGAAAATTACTCTCTCACCGAAACTACCGATAACACAGTCAAGAATCAATGGAATAATACATATACTGCTTTCATTGCTATGAAACAGCAGGCATAAAATAAGCGTCGGATTAAGTGATAGAATCCGACGCTTTTTATTGTAAACATTAGAACAAATTGTTCTTAAACCCAAATACTGCCGTATTATCAGCTGTTGAGAATAGCAAAGTTCTCCTTGTTGCACTTGTACAGGTTTTGGAATACCTTAAAGTTCTTGTCATACACAGCCTTGTTCTCGGGATTAGGATGATATGTAGTCTTAACCGGAATGAGCTTTTTGACATCCTCGATTGTCGGGATGAGCTGCATACCTACAGCGATACAAGCCGCAGCACCTACTGCGCCGATATTCTGCGGAGACTCAACAACTACAACATCTCTCTGCAGTACATCTGCTAAAATTTGGCAGGTGGTTTCGCCAAGTGCGCCGCCGCCGCAAAAACGAACAGCACTAGATTTTTTGTATTTACTGATTTTCTGTTCTTGACGCTCAAGCATCCATCTCATATGGAAACAGATACCTTCTACAACGGAGCGGATAAGCTCTGTTTTGCCGGTATCGAGGCGAATGTTGAAGAACATACCTGCGGCGTTAGGATCCTCAAACGGACATCTGTTACCGTGAAGCCACGGAGTGAATATAACACCGTTAGAACCAGCTGGAATAGTATCAATAACTTCTTCCAAATAATCGTACATATTGAACTCAACCTGCTCAAAGCTGTCAGCCGCATTGCCGTATTTTTTAAGGAACACACCGATTTCGTCGAGAGCGAGGTGGTCTTTTACCCAACCTACGCACTTATTACTTGTTTCCAGCTCACCGAAGTAGTTGAAAGTTTTTGGATTAACACCTACGATAGCTGCCATCATAGCGCCTGCGTCAACAACCTGCTCAGGTACTACTGTACCTACCCAGCCCGATGTGCCCGAATAAATGTGTGTATCTCCGACCTCAACAGCACCTGCGCCTACGCCGATAAGTGATGCGTCACCGCCGCCGCCGTAAACTGCTGTACCCGGTGCAAGTCCAAGCTCCTTAGCAGCCTGTTCTGTAACTTCACCGACCTTTTCGGTACTTTTTTTGATAGGAGCGAGGTGCTCCATTTTTACACCGACCATATCGCATACCGGTTTGCACCAGCCCTCGTGACCTTTTCTTGTGTCGTAGAGGAGTGTGCCGAATGCAGAGTCTTGAGTCATAACAAATTCACCGCTCGCACGGAGAATAAGATATTCTTTTATGTCGAGCCATTTATAAATTTTTTTAAAGTTCTCCGGCTCGTGAGCTTCAACCCATCTGTATTTCCAAATCGGGTCTTTTACGGAAGATGAGACCGCACCTGTGTATCTGAGATACTTCAGCAGCTTAGTAACTTCAGCACCGGCAATCTGAAAACCATGTGCCATGCCTTTTTTCAGTTCTTCTCTCGCACGCTGATCCATATACGTCATAGGACGGCGGATACAATTTCCTTCCTTGTCTACCAAGACGAGACCTTGCATAGCAGAGCAGAAGCTGATACCCTCTACCTGTTCTTTGCTGACTGACGGCATTTTGTTGAATACTGTCTTAGTAGTGGTGCACATAGCATCCCACCATTCGTCTGCGTCCTGCTCGGCTCCGCCCTTAACGCCTGTTTCTTCGTCAACATAGAGATTGTATCCTGCTGTGGAAGAAGCGAGAATTTTCATCTCCTTATCGATTTCAATTAGGCAGGTTTTGATACCTGTCGTGCCGATGTCGTAGGTGATTACGTATTTACTCATATAGTCCTCCTTGTTGAGCGCATCGCTTTTTGAAAGTAAATGCTGATTCAATGAATTTTAATAACTGACTGACTACCTTTTCGTCGTCAAGCTCCTCTACATCCACACCTGTGTAGATTTCAAATCTCTCTCTGTAGTAGTCGCAGGTGTATGAGAACTGTAAGGATGTCAGCAAATTGTCTAAGAAAAATGCAAAATATCTCGGGTCGAGATCATCTCTGACATCACCGTTGGCCAACGCCTGTGCGATGCAGGTGATATACTTTTTGCTCGTATCACCCTCGATTTCACGAGAGAGCATTCTCGCTCTGTCGCTGTCTTTTTCACTGGTTATTTCATTATATAGCTTTATGTAGTTTGCGTTCTTTTTAGAATGGGCGCAAGTGGTTCTGATGAGCTTTTCTGCCTTTACCAGCAGCTTGTCATCACTTTTCAGTATCTCGTCGATAGCGTGGTCGAGTATTTCCATTCCGTGTTCAAGGCAGGTTATGAACAAATCCTCCTTGGTGCTGAAATACTTGTACATAAGACCGATACTGATTCCGGCATTTTTGGCTATTATGTTTATGTTAGCGTTTTCGTAGCCTTTTGACGAAAACTCCTCTATACCTACTTCGAGGATTTTGTTCTTTCTTTCCTCAGAGGCACGCTCGAATGCGTCTTTGTATCTTTTTTTCAGCATAACACTATTTTTGTATCTTTGCACAAAAAGGTAAGATATCCCTTGTGCATAAAGCACAAAACTCCTTTGGTGAGTAATAATTCACTGGATATATACTACCATTAAATCGCCGTTTTTGCAATAAAAATAGACAAAAATTTATAACTATTTAATTGACAAATCGTTGAAATATGCTATACTTAGAGTGTAAACAAAGTGAGTAACGACTCACTAAATAAAAAGTGAGCCGTTGCTCACCTACATATACAAGGAGGATTTTCCCATGGATACAAGATTTGCTATCACAGAGTATCCTAATGCTGCTGCACTTACCGCACAGCTTGATGCACTCATCAAAAAACCTATTTATTCAATCAACAGAGCCGCTCTCAAAGAGTATGAAGAAGAATACTTTGAGAAGAAGTGTGCAAAATCTAAGGAAATGATTACCGAAGCTAAGCAGGTAATCCCAGGCGGTGTTCAGCACAACCTCGCTTTCAACTACCCATTCCCAATCGTTATGACAAAGGCTAAGGGCAACAGACTTTGGGATATCGACGGCAACGAGTATTTTGACTTCCTTCAGGCAGGCGGTCCTACTATCATCGGTTCAAATGATGATGTAGTAAAAGAAAAAGTTAAAGAGCTTTTGGATGACTGCGGTCCTTCAACAGGTCTTTTCCACCCATATGAGTATAAGCTCGCTAAGAAAATCAGCGAATGCGTACCTTCTGTAGAGATGTTCCGTATGCTCGGTTCAGGTACAGAGGCTTGTATGTGTGCTGTTCGTGTAGCTCGTCTTGCTACAGGTCATAAGAACATCATCAAGATGGGCGGTGCTTACCACGGCTGGTCAGATCAGCTTGCTTGGGGTATGCGTGTACCGGGTACTCTTAATCTTCAGTCACACGGTGTTCCGCTCTTCGTATTTAAGCATACACAGGAATTCTTCCCGAACGACCTTAAAGACCTCGAGAAGAAGCTCATCATCAACAAGTTCCGTGGCGGTACAGCTGCTGTATTCATTGAGCCATGCGGTCCTGAGTCAGCTACCCGTCCGGTAGATAAAGACTTCCCTAAGGGCGTACAGGCACTTTGCCGTAAGTATGGTGCGCTCCTTGTTTGTGACGAGGTTGTTACAGGCTTCCGTATCGGTATTTCAGGTGCACAGGGTTACTATGGCATCGATCCTGATATCACTATCTTCGGTAAGATTATCGCAGGCGGTTATCCGGGTGCAGGCGGAATCGGCGGTCACAGAGAAGTTATGAAGTATCTCGGTGCCGGTCTTGACAAGGCAGAAGGCAAGAAGATTCATAAGGCAATGTGCGGCGGTACAATGGCTGCTACACCTATTTCTTGCTGCGCAGGTTACACAGTAATTTGTGAAATCGAAAAGAGAAATGCTTGTCAGGTTGCAGGTCAGATGGCTGACAGACTTGTTAAGGGTATTAACGAGTCAATCAAGAAGTATGACCTTCCATTCGTATGCTACAATGTCGGTTCTATTTGCCAGCTCCACACTGTTGCTACAATGCACTTCAGAATTAACTGGAAAAAGCCTTGGACTATTCCGTCAGTTCTTAAGGAAACAGGTATCCGTCAGACAGAGATGCAGTACATGGGCGCTGCTTATATGGCAGAGGGTCTTGTTACTCTTGCAGGTTCTCGTCTCTACACCTCAAGTGCTTACACTGAGGAAGATATCGACGAATGCATCAAGCGTTTCGACAGAGTTCTCTCTAAGTGCGAAAAAATTGATTACTAATCAAAGATAAATATGGGCGGTATTTTTGCCGCCCGTTTTGTCCTATAGAAAGGAAACCATTATGGCTTACGAAATAGAAGAAGCAAAAAGAATCGTTGTAGAAGCCGGCAAAAAGCTCGTAGAGTCCGGACTTATTGCTCGTACATGGGGCAATGTTTCCGCTCGTATCAGCGATACTCAGTTTGTTATTACTCCTTCGGGCAGAGCGTATGAGGACCTCACTCCCGAAGAAATCGTTGTTGTTAATATCGACGATTGCTCATATGAGGGCGACATAAAGCCTTCATCAGAAAAAGGTGTACACGCTGCTGCTTATCGTCACCATCCTACAGTTGACTTTGTTATTCATACTCACCAGAGATATGCTACTATCGTCAGCATCACAGGCATGGAGATTCGCAATGTGTATAGTGAGTACAGAGACGTTTTAGGTCCGGTTGTTCCTTGTGCAGAATATGCTATGTCTACCACTAATTCTCTCCGCAAAAAAGTAGAGAGATGTATAGAGATGAATCCGAGTGCAAGAGCAATTATGATGATGCACCACGGCACTCTTTGCATGGGCGACGACTATGACCACGCATTCAAGTTGGCTGACACTCTCGAAAAGTGCTGCGAAAAGGTAATTAAGGATAACTACCTTCGTCACTCTTGGGAAAAAGAGTACAGCGATGATGCAAAGCGTAATTTCTTCCTTGGCAAAAACCTGGCAGGTACAATGCCGGAAAATATTTGCGACCTCGGTTCATCTATCCGTAACGGAAATATCTTTACTCTTACAGTAGGCGATACTACTGTAGATGTTGATATGCAGACCGGTCTCGGCATAAACGGTATTGCACCAAAGGTAGAAAAGCTCCACAGAGCTATTTACAATGCTCAGAATTGCACTATGATTCAGCATCTTAAGACTCCCGATGTTGTTGCAGTTTCCTGTCTCGGCGAGCCTATGATTCCTATGATTGACGATTTTGCACAAATCGTAGGTATTGATGTTAAGAATTGTCCTTGGATTGACGGTGACACAGATGACTGTGCAAAAGAAGTCGGCAAGGCTATCAACAGCCGCAACGCTGTTCTTATTGAGGGTAACGGTGCTCTTGTTACAGGTAACAGCGACGGAGATATGAACGCTCTCGAAATCATTATGGACAAGGGTGCAGAGGCGGTTATCGACTGCGATATCTTCAATCGTCCTCACTATGTTCCTAAGACAGAATGTATGCTTATGCGTACAGTTTATCTTGCAAAGTACAGCAAGAAGATTGACGAAAAATAATCGTACATAAATATACAACAAAAACCGATGTTCACTGTGAGCATCGGTTTTTGTTGTTTTTGCAATAAAAAATCGGTATCTGTTGAGATACCGATTTACTTAGTCAATATTTATCAGTCCGGATAGCCATTTGGATTTTGGCTCTGCCATCTCCAAGAGTCCTCGCACATTTCCTCAATTCCTCTCTCTGCCTTCCAGCCTAACTCTTTCTGTGCCTTTGACGGATCACTGTAGCAGGTAGCTATGTCACCCGGTCGGCGTCCTTGAATTACATAAGGAATTTTCTTGCCCGATGCTTTTTCAAATGCTTTTACAACATCAAGTACACTGTAGCCTACGCCTGTGCCCAAGTTGTAGATGAACAAACCGTCACCCTGCATAACCTTATCTACTGCCTTAACATGACCTAATGCGAGATCTACAACATGGATATAGTCTCTTACGCCTGTTCCGTCAGGAGTGTCGTAGTCGTTGCCGAATACATTGAGGTGATCCAGTTTGCCGATAGCAACCTGTGTTATGTATGGCATAAGGTTGTTGGGGATTCCGTTAGGATCTTCGCCCATAGTGCCGCTCTTGTGTGCTCCGATTGGGTTGAAATAGCGGAGGAGACAAATGCTCCAGCTATTGTCGCTTGCGTACAAATCCTTGAGCATACATTCAATGATGAATTTTGTTCTGCCGTATGGATTTGTTACTCCGCCAACCTCCATATCCTCAGTGAGAGGGGAGATATTGTTCATTCCGTAAACAGTAGCGGAAGATGAGAATACAATTTTTTTGCAACCGTTTTTGCGCATAACATCGAGAAGTACGAGAGTACCTGTAATGTTGTTGTCGAAGTATTCGAGAGGCTTTTTGCAGCTTTCTCCTACTGCCTTAAGACCGGCAAAGTGAATTACACTGTCGATTTTTTCGTTGTCAAAAATTTTCTGGAGTCCGTCCTTGTCCCTAATGTCACATTCGTAGAACGGAAAATCCTTTCCCACAAGAGCTTTGATTCTGTCGTAGGATGATTTTTTACAGTTGTAGAGATTATCTGCAACTACAACATCGATACCTGCGTTCATAAGCTCTACGCAGGTGTGAGAACCGATATAACCCAGTCCTCCTGTAACTAATACTGCCATAATTTGCCTCCTTAACGCTAATTATGAAAAATATGGTCTGTTATGTTTAGTATGCCTTGCCCCAATATACCAGTTTCTTGGCAGGCTTGCCGCAGCATACGCAGGTGTCGCTGACTGTCTCTTGCTCTAGCGGAATACAGCGTGAACCTACGCCGGTAATTTCTTTTACCTTTTCTTCGCACTCGGGACTGCCGCACCACATTGCTTTTACAAAGCCGTCGCCTTTAGCTTCAAGTTGCTCTGTAATATCGTCCAGAGTTTTTGCGATATATGTTCTGCGTTCTCTGTTTTCTAATGCGCTGTTATAGAGTCCTTGACGAACTTCATCCAGCTTTTCTAGAATTACATCCTCGATATTATCGAGAGAAACAAAAGTCTTTTCTCTGTTGTGCCGTGTTACTATTACGCACTGATTTTTTTCTATATCCTTAGGACCGATTTCTACTCTGACCGGTACACCTTTCATTTCGTATTCTGCAAATTTCCATCCCGGTGAGTTGTTGCTGTCGTCCATCTTAGCTCGGCATACCTTGTTCAGTCTCTCGGTCAGCTCGCTTGCTTTTTCGAGTACACCCTCTTTGTGCTGCGCAACAGGGATAACTATAGCCTGTATAGGTGCTACTGCCGGAGGAAGAACAAGTCCGTTGTTGTCACCGTGAGTCATAATGATTGCGCCTATCATTCTTGTTGTCATGCCCCAAGATGTTTGATGCGGATATACCAGCTTGTTTTCTTTGTTAGAATATTGAATATCGAATGCTTTTGCAAATCCGTCGCCGAAATAATGGCTTGTGCCTGCCTGCAGTGCCTTGCCGTCATGCATAAGTGCTTCTATGCAGTATGTTCTCTCTGCTCCGGCAAACTTGTCGCTCTCTGTCTTTTGACCCTGTACCACGGGGATAGCCAAATCTTTTTGGCAAAATTCAGTGTAGACATTGAGCATTCTCTCGGTTTCTTCGATAGCCTCCTCGGCTGTTGCGTGGAGAGTGTGACCCTCTTGCCATAAAAATTCTCTGCTTCGCAGGAACGGTCTTGTGGTCTTTTCCCATCTTACTACCGATACCCACTGATTGTACAGCAACGGAAGGTCACGATATGAGTGAAGTATGTCCTTGAAATGCTCGCAGAACAGTGTCTCAGATGTAGGTCTTACACAGAGACGCTCCTCCAGTTTTTCACTTCCGCCATAGGTTACCCATGCACATTCGGGAGCAAATCCCTCTACATGGTCAGCTTCCTTTTGCAGCAGGCTTTCCGGGATGAACATAGGCATATTGACATTTTGATGTCCGGTTGCCTTGAACATACCGTCGAGTATCTTTTGTATATTTTCCCATATAGCGTATCCGTAAGGCCTGATTACCATGCAGCCCTTTACGCTGGTGTAGGATACGAGTTCTGCCTTTTTGCACACATCTGTGTACCATTTTGCAAAATCGTCCTCCATAGAGGTGATGGAGTCTACCATCTTTTCTTGCTTTGCCATAGCGTTCTCCTTATAATAGGTTAAAATCTTTTCTAATTAAGATTTTATTATATATGATTTTTTTCTATAAGTAAATACCAAAAGTAAAAAATTCCGAAAGAATGTTCGGTTGTATAACAATAGGTATAAACAAACTATTCTCAATGTATATTTTCGTATTTTCTACTAAAGAATTTTGTGCCATTTATACAAAAAACGCCCCCAATTATTAACAATTTTCACCATTTGCGAGCGAAAATTTGACATTCTTTGTATTGCAAAAAAAACCTTTGGTGCTATAATGAGGTAAAAGATGTGTAGCGGTGCTACCTACTTTTAATTAAGATAGGATTGGAGGTATGTTTGTGACGTTTGCTCCTATCACGATGAAATTAGATTTGAAGGAAGAACTTACAGATCAGTTGAATATCAACGAAGTGTTCAGTTTTAATATTGGCAAAGTTCATTTCACTGTCGATGAGTGTACAGTTGCTTCTTGGATCATTATGATTGCAATGACAATTATTGCGATTCTTTTGACCCGAAATCTAAAGGTCGAAGGCAAGATTTCCAAACGACAGGCTTTGCTGGAGATGTGCTACGAAAAGGCAGAAAACTTCTTTAAGGAAACTATGGGACCTAAAGTTCAAAAGTATATTCCTTATTTGATGAGTATGGCAATTTTTATCGGCGTGTCTAACATTATCGGTCTGTTTGGTCTTAAGCCACCCACAAAGAGTATGCAGGTTACGGCGGCTATGGCTATAATGAGTATTGTCATAGTTGAGTATAACGCATTCAAAGACAAGGGATTTGCAGGACGACTGAAGTCGTTTACAAAACCGATTTGGATTGTTACTCCGATAAACATTCTTGAGGTGTTTACAAAACCGTTGTCACTGTGTATGCGTCTGTTCGGTAATGTAGTCGGTGCGTTCGCAATTATGGAATTGCTAAAGGCAGTTGTTCCTCTTGTAGTTCCCGTTGTGTTCAGCTTGTACTTCGATATTTTCGACGGACTGTTGCAGGCTTACATCTTCGTATTCCTGACTGCTATTTATCTACAAGAAGCTGTCGAGGAAGAGGAAGAAAAACCTAAGGAATCAAAAAAGTTGAAAAAGGCTCAGCGCAAAGCAGAAAAGAGAGCCAAAAAACAAAAAGCCAAAGCAGAGGCTTAAGGCTTAATCAGAATATCTAAGGAGATAAAATTATGACAGGATCAATTATTGCAATCGGTGCAGGTATTGCACTTATATGTGGATTCGGTGCAGGTATCGGTATCGGTATCGCAACAGGTAAAGCAGTTGAGGCTCAGGCTCGTCAGCCCGAGATGGCAGGTAAAATTCAGACAACCCTTATTCTTGGTGCCGCACTTTCCGAGGCAACCGCTATTTACGGTCTTATCGGTGCTATTCTTATCATCTTCCTTGTCAAGTAGCCACCGCATATACACAATTTATTTATTGAAAGGGAGAGCATCAAATGTTAAAGTTTGACTGGAATATGCTCTGGACCGTTATTAACCTGATTATTTTCTTCGTGCTTATGAAAGTATTTTTGTTTAAGCCGATTAAAAAAACTATGGAAAAACGCCAAGAGCTCATTCAAAAACAATTTAAAGATGCCGCAGATACTAAGGCAGCAGCCGACGAAAAGATGGCAGATTATGAAAAAAGAATCGCCAATGCAGACGACGAGGCTAAAAAGATTGTCGATGATGCAAAAGTCAGCGCAAAAGCCGAGTACGGCAAGATTATTGACAGAGCCACTGTTGATGCCGCAAGAATGAAGAAGGATGCCCAAAAACAGATTGACGCCGAAATTGAGAGCGCAAGAAGATCTGCAAAAGAGGATATCGCTTCTCTTGCTATGGAAGCAGCCGAGAAGGTTGTCGGTGCCAATGTTGACGCCTCTACCAACAGTGAAATTTTTGACCAATTCTTAAATGAAAGCAGTGAAAACAAATGATTCAGAACTTAAGTGAATATGTTGACGCACTGCTTTCCGCAGATGTCAGTGCAGATGACATAAAAAAGACACAGGCGGTTATCAACGCTACCGATGAGGTGTGCAAGATTTTGGACAGTCCGTCCGTTCCGGGCGAAGAAAAAGAAAAGGCTATCAGCGAACTTTTCCCTGCTTCCGTTTACGAAGTTATGAAAAAGCTTGCAGACAAGAATATGACTTCTTCTTTTGACGCTATCGCAAAGGAATATAAGGTTACCCTCGACAAAAAGCGCAATGTAGCCACTGCATATATGACCTGCGTTACAGAGCCTTCTGCCGAGCAGATGGAAAAGATGAAAGAATTTGTCTGCAAGGAGACCGGTGCTGCCGATGCTAACATTAAGATAACAAAGGACCCGTCAATTATCGGCGGATTTATTATCCAGGTTGGCAACAAACAGTACGACAGAAGCCTTAAGACAAAGCTCGCTACCATCAAAGAAGCTGTTACAAAGGACGCTCGTAAAGCTAACGAGGTTGATGCCGGCGGCATTATCTCTATACTTAGAGAGGACATAAAGGACTACGAATTTGAGACAGACGGCGAGGAAGTCGGTACTGTTGTCAGCGTAGGCGACTCTATTGCTACTATTCACGGTCTTGACCATGTTATGTATGGCGAAATCGTTACATTCGATTGCGGCGTAAAAGGTATGATTCAAGATATTAAAAAAGAGACAGTAGGCTGTATCCTCTTTGGCTCGGATGAAGAAATACATCAGGGCTCAAGAGTAAAGCGTACCCACAAAAAAGCAGGTGTTCCTGTCGGTGATAACTTTATCGGCAGAGTAGTTAACGCTTTGGGTGAGCCTATAGACGGCAAGGGCGATATCGTATCTTCCGACTACAGACCTGTAGAGCAACCTGCTCCTTCCATCGTAGACAGAAAGTCGGTATCCGAGCCTTTGGAGACCGGTATCCTTTCTATCGACTCTATGTTCCCCATAGGCCGTGGACAGCGTGAACTTATTATCGGCGACAGACAGACCGGTAAGACTTCTATTGCTGTTGATACTATCCTTAACCAAAAGGGCAAGAATTGTATCTGTATCTACAACGCAATCGGTCAAAAGGCTTCTACCGTTGCAAAGTTGGTAAGAACCCTTGAAGAAAACGGCGCTATGGAATATACCATTGTTGTATGCTCCACAGCAGCAGACCCTGCGTCACTTCAATATATTTCTCCATATGCGGCTACAGCTATGGCAGAGTATTTTATGTATAACGGAAAGGATTGCCTTATCGTATATGATGATTTGAGTAAGCACGCTGTTGCATACCGTGCAATTTCCTTGCTACTGGAGCGTCCGCCCGGACGTGAGGCTTATCCCGGCGATGTATTCTATCTTCATTCTCGTTTGTTGGAGCGTTCCAGCAGATTGAGCGATGAGCTGGGAGGCGGTTCTATCACCGCGTTGCCTATCATTGAGACTCAGGCAGGCGATGTTTCCGCATACATTCCTACTAACGTTATTTCTATCACAGACGGTCAGATTTATCTTGAGAGCGATTTGTTCTTCAGCGGTCAGAGACCTGCGGTTAATGTCGGTCTTTCGGTATCCCGTGTAGGCGGTGCCGCACAAACAAAGGCTATGAAGAAAGCAGCAGGCTCACTCCGTGTTGACTTGGCTCAATTCCGTGAGATGGAAGTATTTACACAGTTCTCATCCGATTTGGATGATGATACAAAACTTCAGCTTCGTTACGGCGAGGGACTTATGCAGCTTCTTAAGCAGCCTCTCAGCCATCCGATGTCATTGGCTCAGCAGGTTATCACTCTCGTTGGAGCTACAGGAAAGAAGTTTGTTGATATACCTAAGGAAAAAATCAAAGAGTATCAGGGCGCTATGCTCCGGTATTTCAGCGATGAGCACGATGAAATTATCGGTGAAATAGAGAGCACAAAGGTTCTTGATGATGATTTGAGAACATCAATCCTCAACACGATTGATGAGTTCGGAAAGGTGTATAATGGCTAACGCAAGAGAAATCCAGGGCCGTATCAGATCTATAAAGGACACAATGAAAATCACCAATGCGATGTATATGGTGTCCTCGTCAAAGCTGCAAAAGGCCCGCAGGGATCTAAAAAATACAGAGCCGTTCTTCTATCTGGTACAAGACTCTCTTGCTAAGATTTTGGATGCGTCACCGGAGGCAGGTAATGCCTTTTTCGATACCCGTGATTATCGAAAGGGTGCAAACCGTACCGTAGGATATTTGGTTATCACTGCGGACAAAGGTCTTGCCGGTGCGTATAACCACAATATCATCAAATTGACCGAGGATATAGCCAAAAACGAAGAGGCCGATATGCTCTTTGTTGTAGGTCAGCTTGGCCGTCACTATTTTGAAAAGAAAAATATCCCTATCGATATTTCTTTCAATTATACGGCACAAAACCCCACAATGAACAGAGCAAGACATATTGCCGAAAAAATGGCAGAGCTGTTTTTGGATAAAAAAATCGACGATTTGTATGTTATATATACCCGAATGGTCAACTCAATGACTGTCGAGGCTACGGCAAAAAAGATTTTGCCTCTCACGGAGGACAAAATCCAAAAGCAAGAAAACGGATTGGTAGAGCATTACCAAAACGCTGAGTTTATGCCGGATGCGAAGACAGCATTTAACAAGATTGTACCGGACTATATTACCGGCTTTATCTATGGCGCACTCGTGGAGTCATTCTGTAGTGAGCATAATGCTCGTATGATGGCTATGCAGACCGCCACAGACAGTGCTAAGGATATGATTAGAGAACTTAGCATTCAGTATAACCGCGCTCGACAGGCGGCGATAACCCAAGAGATTACAGAGGTTGTCGGCGGTGCTCGTGCGTCAAAAGAATAAAGACCTTTATGAAAGGTGAAAAAATATGAGTTATGGAAAAATTGTGCAGGTTATGGGACCTGTTGTTGATGTCAAGTTTGACGGAGACCTGCCTAAAATCAAAGATGCACTCGAGGTAGAAAACGAGGGCGAAAAGGCAGTTATGGAGGTTGCACAGCATATCGGTGACGGCATCGTTCGTTGCATTATGCTCGCCGCATCCGAAGGCCTTTACAAAGATATGCAGGTTCTCGCAACCGGAGATTCTATCAAGGTTCCTATCGGCGAAAAGACCCTCGGCAGATTGTTCAATGTTGTCGGCGAAACTATTGACGATTTGGAAAACCTCGACAACGAAGAGCATTGGTCTATTCACCGTAAGCCGCCTACCTTTGACGAACAGTCTTCAAAGGTTGAGATTTTGGAGACAGGTATCAAGGTTATCGACCTTCTTACTCCGTACCAAAAGGGTGGTAAAATCGGTCTGTTCGGCGGTGCCGGCGTAGGTAAGACCGTGCTTATTCAAGAGCTTATCACTAATGTTGCTACTCAGCACGGCGGTTATTCAATCTTTACCGGTGTCGGTGAGCGTTCTCGTGAGGGTAACGACCTTTGGAACGAGATGAAGGAATCCGGCGTTATCGATAAGACAGCCCTCGTGTTCGGTCAGATGAACGAACCACCCGGAGCTCGTATGCGTGTTGCAGAGACCGGCCTTACTATGGCAGAGTATTTTCGTGATAAAGAGCATCAGGATGTGCTTCTGTTCATAGATAATATATTCAGATTTATTCAGGCAGGCAGTGAGGTATCAGCATTGTTGGGCAGAATGCCTTCAGCCGTTGGCTATCAGCCTACTTTGGCTACAGATGTCGGTGAGCTCCAGGAGCGTATTACTTCTACAAAAAATGGCTCTATTACATCTGTCCAGGCAGTATATGTACCTGCCGATGACCTTACCGACCCTGCTCCGGCTACTACTTTCGCCCACTTGGACGCTACTACCGTACTTTCTCGTAAGATAGTAGAAAAGGGTATTTATCCTGCTGTTGACCCACTTGAGTCTAACTCTCGTATCCTCGAGGCAGATGTTGTGGGTGAGGAGCACTATGAGGTTGCCCGTAAGGTTCAGGAGTATCTCCAAAAGTATAAGGAGTTGCAGGATATTATCGCTATTCTCGGTATGGAAGAACTTTCGGATGAAGATAAGCAGGCTGTTTATCGTGCAAGAAAGATTGAAAAATTCTTGTCACAGCCTTTCCATGTTGCCGAAACCTTTACCGGTATCAAGGGTGTTTATGTTCCGCTTAAGGAATCTATCAGAGGCTTTAAGGCAATCGTTGACGGCGAAGTTGATGATCTTCCGGAGGCTGCATTCTTTAATGTCGGCACTATTGATGACGCTGTCGAAAAAGCAAAAACCCTGTAACGAGGTGAGCATATGAACACTTTTAAGTTAAAAGTCGTTGCCTCCAACAAGGTGTTTTTTGACGACGAGTGCGAAAGCTTGATTGTGCCTGTTGCCGACGACGGATTGTGCGGATTTCTTGCTAATCACGAGAATACCGTTGCGCCTATCGAGTTTGGCGAAATGACAATCAAAAAGCCGGACGGCTCTAAAATCGAGGCTTTTGTAGGCTCGGGATTTTTGGAGTTTTTCGACAATGTGGCTGCACTTGTGTGTCTCTCTGTAGAATTGCCGGAAGAGATTGACAAGCGCAGAGCGGAAGAAGCAAAAGAGCGTGCTGAGGAAGAATTGCGGCAGAAACAATCTGTTTTGGAGCACCTTCAGTCTCAGGCTAACCTTGCTCGTGCTATGGAGCGTATCAAGGTTAAAAACAGACACGAAATATAACATCAACGTAAAAATAAAAGCAACACAAATCATTTAGTTGATTGTGTTGCTTTTTTGTTTGTGCAGTTTAGTATTTGTATTTGTCGTGGGGTTTGCTGTTGAAATTGTCTATGACCACTTGGTATCGGTCGTATGCTTTTTTTACAGAGTCCTCCCAGGAAATATAAATATTGTTTTGTGCATTTTTTCCTACTCTGTTCATCAAATCTTTGTTTGGCAATATCTTTTCGATAGTCCTTGCTATGCTGTGAGCAGACTCAAAGCATAGGAATCCTGTTTCGCCGTCTTTAATACCTTCGGCGGCACAGCTGCCGTCTACTAAGAGCGACGGTGTTGAGCTTGCTGCAGCTTCTCTGACCACAAGACCGTTTGTATCAAATATAGAGGGGAATACAAGCAGGTCGGCACAACTGTAATAGATTTGGAGTTCGTGCCGGTCATACAGCTGACCTGTGAAGATAACCTTGTCGTCCAGCAGCAGCTTTTTTGTGTATTTCTTTATTGCCGCTTCTTCGGGACCCATTCCTATCATAATCATACGATAGTCCTTGCCGTCGTCTTTCATTATTTTGCAGGCGTCAAGAATGAGTTTAATGTTTTTGTACCACATCATTCTGCCCACAAATATCAGCACCGGAACATCGGCAGGTATATTGTGCTTGCGCCTAATCATATTTCTTTCGTCGTCGGTAAAGTCAGAAATTGGCAGGTCGCATCCGTTTGGCATGACTACATAGTCGCCCTCGTATCCTACTTTTCGCAGAGAGTCGGCAGTTCCTTTGCTTGTAACCCATACCTCATCGGCACTTTTTATGTTGTTGAGCAAAAATCCGTATGCTCTGTGTTTTATCGCCAAAGTCGGTATTCTGTTTTCAAAATCGTATTCGTATTTGGTGTGATATGTCAGCACCTGAGGAATACGGTGCAGTCTGTTTATTCTTCTGAAAAAATAGCTGGTTGCGATAGGGCAGTGAGAGTGCAGAATATCAAAATCCTTTGCGATTATATCCAGTGCAAACTCCTTTTTGAACGGCCATCCCACAGGGTATCCCTCGCCAAAAGTGAACAGACTCTTGTAACGATAAATCTCGTATGGATATTTGTAGTCCTCTTGGTTAGGGTTTTTCGGCGTAACGATAACAGCCTCACCCATATCGTCACTTGCATTTATGATATCCGCATAGCATTTTGCTACAGTGCTAATGCCGTCAATGGTGGGCGGAAACGCTTCTGTACCTATAGCAATTTTTAGTTTGCTGTTCATAATTTTGCTCCTAAATTTGTTTGGTACAATTATATCATAGCTGTACCTTAATGTAAATTACAAATTGTGTTCATTATATAAACTTTTTACTTGATAATGAGGGCAATATAATATATAATAAAATTTGAATACGGTTATCGGGGTGAATCTATGTCAGAACAGTATTTTGTAACATTAGAAAAAATAATAGAACGCCATAATCTCGAGATAGTCTATTGTCCAAAACCGGCTAACGAAATCCAAATTATCACTAATGAGGTGAACCGTCCCGGTATAGTTATGACGGGCTACACGGACTATTTTGATCCGCTAAGGCTTCAGATTTTGGGTTGGACAGAGTTCGGCTTTTTGCTTAATATGACAGACGAAAAGCGAGAGAAAGCATTGGGCTGCTGGTTGGGACTGCATCCGGCTGCCGCTGTTGTAACACGAGGACTTGAGATTCCCGATTATCTATATGACGCTTGCAAAAAATACCGGGTTCCGCTCCTGCGTACAAATGAGGAAACTTCGCCGTTTTTGGCGTCCATTATCGGTTTTCTTAACAGAGAGCTTGCACCTCGTATAACCCGCCACGGTGTTTTGGTAGAAGTTTACGGTGAGGGCGTGCTTATCGTCGGCGAAAGCGGAGCAGGTAAGAGTGAGACCGCTATCGAGCTCATCAAGCGTGGTCACCGACTTATTGCCGATGATGCTGTAGAAATCAGACGAGTTAACGACACAACCCTCGAGGGTTCATCACCCAGTAACATTCGTCACTTTATTGAGCTTAGAGGTATAGGCATTATCAATGCTCGCCGCATCTTTGGTATGGGTGCCGTTAAGTCTCAGGAAAAAATAGATATGATTATTCAGCTCGAGGAGTGGGATGCCACAAAGGCTTATGACCGTTTGGGTTTGGATAATGAATATGCTAAGATTTTGGATGTAAAGGTGCCGGTTATCACAGTGCCTATTACTCCGGGTCGTAACCTTGCAGTCATTGTCGAGACGGCGGCTATGAATAACCGCCAAAAGAAGATGGGCTACAATGGTGCAAAGGAGCTTATGCATTCGCTCGGTATGGAGGATATTGAGCCGAACGATAAAGAGCTTGAAATTTGGAATAATTCATAAATAACAAAAAGGGGATATACATTATGTACACTATAGGAATTGATTTAGGCGGAACAAACATCGTTGCGGCAGTAGTAGACGAAAAGTATAATATGATTGCAAAGGCTAAGACTCCTACTGCTATGCCTCGTTCTGCTGACGAAATTTTTGACGATATCGCAAAGGTCTGCAAGGAGGCTATGGCTGAGGCTAACCTTACTATCGCAGATATAGAGTCTGTAGGTATCGGTACCCCCGGTACAGTTAATTCGGATGGCATTATTGAATTTGCAAACAATTTGGGATTTGATAATGTACCGGCTAAAAAAATGCTCAGCGAGCGTCTCGGTACAGACAAAGTATATGTTGAGAATGATGCTAACTGTGCCGCTCTCGGTGAGGCATATGCAGGATGCGGCAACGGTGCAAAGGATTTTGTTGCCGTTACTCTCGGTACAGGGGTAGGTTCAGGCATTATCGTAGACGGCAAAATCGTATCAGGCGTAAACAATGCCGGCGGTGAGTGCGGTCATATGGTTATCGTTGTTGACGGCGAGGAGTGCACCTGCGGCAGAAAAGGTTGTTGGGAGGCTTATGCTTCTGCTACCGCTCTTATCAATCAGACCAAGCGTGCCATGCAGGAGTATCCGGATTCCATTATGCACGAGCTTGTAAAGGAAGAGGGCAAGGTTACCGGCAGAACTGCATTTGACGCTATGCGTCACGGTGACATAGCAGGTATTAAGGTAGTTGACCAGTATGTAAAATATGTTTCATGCGGTCTTGTAAATCTTGTTAATGCTCTCCAGCCCGAAATTATTTGTGTAGGCGGCGGTATTTGTAACGAGGGCGAGACTTTGCTTCGTCCGCTTCGCAGATATATAGAGTCTGAGCGCTACAGCGTTTATTCCAAGATGCAGACTAAGATTATGAAAGCTACATTGGGCAATGACGCAGGAATTATCGGAGCAGCTATTTTGGGCTCAACAAAATAACGAATCGGTGGATTATATCTTGAATAATATAAACGAACTTAAGAGCTTGTTGAATGAAGAAGGGATAAAGTATCTCACAGACGAACCGATGAGCTCACATACAACATTCAAAATAGGCGGCCCTGCAGTTGTTGCTGTTGTACCTGACAGCATCTCGCAGATTGCCGATACAGTGAAAATATGCAATTCCTTGGGTATTAGATATATTCCTGTGGGCAACGGCTCAAATCTGCTTGTCAGTGACGACGGCATAGACGCTTGTGTTATCCTGATAGGCAAGGAGTTTGGCAAAATTGAGCTTTTGGAGGATAATGTTATTCATTGCGAGGCAGGCGCTCCTCTTATCAGAGTGTGCAGATTCGCTTGGGAGCATAAACTTTCGGGGCTGGAATTTGCCTACGGTATTCCCGGCAGCTGCGGCGGTGCGGCTTTTATGAATGCAGGCGCATATGGCGGCGAGATGAAAGATGTGCTCAAAAAATGTCGCCATATAGACAGCAACGGTGATGTCGGCACTCTTTGCGGTGACGATTTAGACTTGTCCTATCGCCATTCGGCGTATTATGATAATGACTGTATTATTACCGACTTGTATTTGAAGCTGCAGCCGAAGTCTAAGAAAGAAATCAGAGAAAAAATGGACGACCTTATCGGCAGAAGAAAGGCTAAGCAACCGTTGGAATATCCGTCGGCAGGCTCCACCTTTAAGCGACCTGAGGGATATTATGCAGGCGCTCTTATTCAGGAGTGCAATCTTATGGGCGCCACGGTAGGAGGCGCACAGGTCAGCACTAAGCACGCCGGATTTGTTATCAATATCGGCGGCGCTACTTGCGACGATGTTTTGACTCTTTGCAAAAAGGTGTCCGATACTGTATATAAAGAAAAAGGCGTACGCCTTGAAATGGAAATAAGAGTTACAAAATAAAAGAAAGAGGGATAAATATGGAGATAGTTCTTTTGACAGGCGTTTCGGGCGCCGGAAAATCAACTGCAATGAGTTTTATGGAGGATACCGGCTACTATTGCATAGACAATATGCCTGCTGAGCTTATTTCGGTATTTGTTTCTCTTATGAAAAAGTCCGATGTGTACAACAAAATAGCAATCGTTACCGATGTTCGTACCCGTGGTGTGCTTAATGCGTTCAACGAGGCAGTAAAGGATTTTAGAGACACAGACGGAAATATAGTAAAGATAATCTATCTTGACATAAAAAATCATGTTGCACTTAAGAGATATAAGCTCACTCGCAGAAAACATCCTTTTGCCGACAAGTTTAACGGCTCAATCGAGGACGCTCTGTCTTACGAAAAAGAGGTTCTTGCTCCGGTTCGTCTCAGTGCAGATTATGTTATTGACACCTCGGATATGAATCCGTCTCAGCTCAGAGAAAGACTTACCCAAATTCTTTTGGATGACGAGCGTGCGGTTATGAATATCCATGTGGTATCCTTTGGCTTTAAACACGGCATACCTGCCGATGCGGATTTTGTGATAGATGTGCGTTGCCTTCCTAATCCGTATTGGGTAGAAAAGTTGCGTGACAAGACAGGCCTCGACAAAGAAGTTTATGACTATGTGTTCAGTTTTGATGAGTCTAACGAATTGCTTAAGCGAATGAAAAATCTTCTTGATTATCTTAACCCGCTCTACATACGAGAAGGCAAGAGTCAGGTCGTTATCGCAATCGGCTGTACCGGTGGAAATCACCGCAGTGTCGTATTTGCAGAGGCACTGGCTGAGCATTTCAGCAAGCATTGGGACAATGTGTCTGTTAATCACAGAGATATTGACAGAAATTAGTAGGTAAGTAATATGTCTTTTTCCTCACAGGTAAAAAACGAGCTTGTTAAAATAGAATACGAAAGCTATTGCTGCAAAAAGAGTCTGCTCTACGGTATGACTCTTTTTTCTAAGGAATTTTCTTACAGAGGCTGTATGTTTCAGACGGAAAATGAGAATATAGTAATGCTGTACAAAAGATTGCTTAAAGAATTGTGCAATATCGACAGCGATATTGCAGTGTCACCGTCAGGCAAGAACTATTCCATAGTCATCGAAGACAAGGCGATTGCTACAAAAATATTTACTTTTTTTGGTCACGATAAGCGTGAAACTAACCTAAAGGTGAATTTTTCAAATTTTCAGTGCCCCCGGTGCCAAAACGCTTTTTTGGCAGGTGCATTTTTGTCTTGCGGCACAGTGTCCTCTCCCGAAAAGGATTATCATTTGGAATTTATTGTGCCTTTCCTTAATTTGACTAAGAGCTTTATTACCTTTTTGCAGGAAATGGAGCTGAATCCAAAGCTTACTAACCGCAAGGGATATAACATTATTTACTTTAAGGTCAGCGAGCAGATAGAGGACTGCCTCTATATGATGGGTGCCTCTGTCGCTATGTTCGATATGATGAATGTTAAGATAGTAAAAGAGATACGCAATTCTGCCAACAGAAAGGCGAATTGTGAGACTGCAAATATAGAAAAAATGGTCAGAGCCGCTTCACCGCAGATAGCGGCTATACTGAAAATAAAAGATAAGAGGGGACTTTCATCTCTGCCTGAGCCTTTGGAACAGATGGCTCTCATTCGACTCGAAAATCCCGACTCCTCCTTGCAGGAGCTGGCAGAGATGTTTGACCCACCGCTGTCAAAAAGCGGTGCTAATCATAGACTGAAAAGACTTGTTGAAATAGCAAAAGAATTATAACGGGAGGACGCTATGTTTACTCATCTCCATTTGCACACACAGTTTAGCCTGCTGGACGGCGCTTGCCGCCTCGGCAATCTTGTGTCACGTGCAAAAGAGTTGGGTATGACCTCCCTTGCCATTACCGACCACGGCAATATGTATGGTGCCGTAGATTTTTACGACGAGTGCAAAAAACAAGGAGTTAAGCCGATTATAGGCTGTGAGGTCTATGTTGCACCTCGCACCCGCTTTGACCGTGACAAAGTTCTCGATAAGGAATATAACCACCTTGTGCTGCTCGTTAAGAACGAAACGGGATATAAAAATTTAATCAAAATGGTGTCGTCGTCATATACAGATGGCTTTTATTTCAAGCCCAGAGTCGATCACGATTTGTTAGAAAAATACAGCGACGGTTTGGTTTGCCTCTCCGCTTGCCTTGCAGGTGAGATACCGCAGGCGCTTCTTCGCCGTGATTATGACGAGGCTAAGCGTGTTGCCCTGTGGTATAACGAAGTTTTCGGCGACGGTAATTATTATTTGGAACTTCAAAATCACGGCCTTGACGAGCAAAAGGTTGTTCTCGATGGTATAAAGAGACTCAGCGCAGATACAGGCATACCTATGGTTGCCACTAACGATGTTCATTATGTGAACAGAGAGGACGCCAATATTCAGCAGGTTCTTATTTGTATCGCCACTAACCATATTATAGGCGAGGACACAGGACTCGAGTTTCACAGTGACAATTTTTATCTTAAGTCAGAAGATGAGATGAGGGACATATTTTCCGATGTACCGTCAGCAGTTGACAATACTCAGCGAATTGCGGATATGTGCAATTTCGATTTTGAGTTCGGCAACACAAAACTGCCCTATTTTGAAACTCCTGACAACGAGGATCATTTTGGCTATTTAAAGAGACTTTGCGACGAGGGTATGAACCGCAGATACGGAGCAGAGCCGCCTAAGGAATATATCGACAGACTTAATTACGAGCTTGGTGTAATCAGCTCTATGGGATACACAGATTATTACCTTATTGTTCGTGATTTTGTTGCTTTTGCTAAATCTAAAGATATTCCCGTAGGTCCCGGCAGAGGTTCCGGTGCCGGCTCTATAGCCGCATATTGTGTCGGCATTACAGATGTTGATCCCATGAAATACGGATTGATTTTTGAGAGATTTTTGAACCCTGAGCGTGTTTCTATGCCGGATTTTGACATAGATTTTTGTTACGAACGCCGCCAAGAAGTAATTGATTATGTTACCGAAAAGTACGGGGCTAATCATGTTGCACAAATAGTGACATTCGGTACTCTAAAAGCTCGTGCCGCAATTCGTGATGTTGGCAGAGTTATGGGTATGCCGTACAATGCGGTAGACTCGGTGGTTAGGCTTATACCGCCGGCCTATAAAATTACTATTCAGCAGGCTATAGACAGCAGTGCACAGCTCCGCAGTGCTATCGAAAACAATGACCAAATTCGAGAGCTTATCGAGACTGCGAAAAAGGTGGAGGGTATGCCTCGCAATGCTTCCACCCATGCAGCAGGCGTAGTCATTACCCATGATCCTGTGTCGTCTTATGTCCCTTTGGCGACGAATGACGGACTTGTTGTTACACAGTTCATTATGACTGCATTGGAGCGCCTCGGATTGCTCAAAATGGACTTTTTGGGCAACAGAAATTTGACTGTTATTGACTCTGCCTCAAAGGCGGCAGGTATTGATATAAACAATATTCCTTTGGATGATAAAAAAGTTTTTGCGCTGTTCTCACGAGGACGAACCGAGGGCGTGTTTCAGTTTGAGTCGTCGGGCATGAAACAGATGCTCACCAACCTAAAGCCCTCTCGTTTTGAGGATTTGATAGCGGCGATTTCTCTGTTTCGCCCGGGACCTGCCAGCCAAATAGATACTTATATCGAAAATTCGCACGACCACAGCAAAATCAAGTACGACACGCCTCTCCTTGAGCCGATACTTAAGGAGACCAACGGCTGTATGGTATATCAAGAGCAGGTTATGGAAATATTCCGTGCCCTTGCCGGATTTTCTTTTGGCAGAGCGGATGTTATCCGCCGTGCTATGAGCAAGAAAAAGCTCGATGTTATGGAGCAGGAACGCACTAATTTTGTATCGGGCTGTGAAAAGAATAATATTCCGTCCTCTGTTGCAGAGAGTTTGTTCGACAAGATGACAGACTTTGCATCATATGCTTTTAACAAATCTCACGCCGCTTGCTATGCGCTTGTTTCTTATCGCTGTGCGTACTTGAAGTGCTATGCACCGGCAGAATTTATGGCGGCACTCCTTACCTCTGTTTTGGATTCTGCCAACAAGGTGGCTCGTTATATCGCCGAGAGCAAAAGACTGGGACTCCGCCTTGCTCCGCCGGATATAAACAAGTCGATGAAAGGCTTTACCGCCAACAAAAATACAATAAATTACGGTTTGTTGGGAATAAAAAATATAGGCAATGATTTTATTGATGAAATAATAAAAGAAAGAAAAAGCGGCGACTTCACTGACTTGTTTGATTTTTGTTCCCGTATGCAGAATGGACACTTTAACCGCCGTGGCGTAGAGTCTCTCATCAGATGCGGCGCAATGGATTGCTTCGATGCTAACAGGCGACAGATGCTTCAGGCTTTGCCGTCACTTGTCAGCAATATTGAGCAGCAGATGCAAAAGACGATGTACGGTCAGGTGGGTCTGTTTGATATCAGTGATGACTTCGGCTACAGCTTTGAGTTGCCTGATGTTACCGAATTTCCACATTCTGAGTTGCTTAAGATGGAAAAGGAAATGACCGGACTATACCTATCCGGTCACCCTATGGATAAGTATGAAAAATATGCCGAAAAGGCAGGTTGTGCTCACACCTTTGATGTCCTCTCGGCAGATAATCCCGACTCGAAATATAAAAACGGCGATGATATTACCGTTTGCGGAATTATCACTCATATTACAATAAAGCAGACTCGTGCCAACAAGGCTAATATGGCTTTTGTTACCATAGAGGATTTGTACGGCAGTATTGAGGTTGTGCTGTTTCCTAAGACTTTTTTGAAATATTCATCTATGATTGCCGAGGATAATGTGGTCGCCGTAAACGGTACCTTGTCTGTAGAAGAAGAAAAGGACCCTAAGCTTTTGGCCAATGCGGTGATTAAACCCACCTCTCTTACAGAAAAAGTAAATATTGCAGGAGCCGAGGAGCATAATCATTCTGACAAAAGGCATAAGGGTATGTTTTTGAGATTTTCTTCGGCAAAGGACCGAAATATCAAAAAAGCAAAGGTAATTACGTCTATTTTTGAAGGCAATTTGCCACTCTACTTCTACTATGAAGACGAAAAAAAGTACCATCGTCAAGACAGAACTATGTCCGTAGAGCCTAATGATACTATGATAAATGAGCTGAAAAGGCTGCTCGGAGATAAAAATGTTGCAGTTATTTACTGACAATACTTGACATTTACTACTGTTTTAAGTAAAATATAGATTGCTATAATTTTATCAATGCAAAATTTTGATCGCTTTTGAATGAAAAAGCAGTGATATTGCAGGGAGGATTTATTATGAAAACTATTGCAGTTTTAACAAGCGGCGGAGACGCACCCGGAATGAATGCGGCAGTTCGTGCGGTAGTAAGAACAGCTTGTGAAAACGGAATTAAAGTTTACGGCGTTATCAGAGGTTATAATGGTCTTATTAACGGCGATTTGGTAGAAATGGATTTGCGTTCGGTTTCTGATATTATCAATCGTGGCGGTACAATCCTTTATTCAGCACGCTCTACTGAGTTTGCTACCGAGGAGGGTATGCGTAAGGCTATTCGCACCTGTCAGGAATATGGTATCGAGGGCGTTGTTGTTATCGGCGGCGACGGTTCTTTTCGTGGTGCTCGTGACCTTAGCGAGAGAGGTATCCCTTGTGTAGGACTTCCCGGCACTATCGACAACGACATTGCTTGCTGCGACAAGACTATCGGATATGATACTTGCCTTAATACTATTATGGATATGGTTGACCGTATTCGTGACACCACAGAGTCACACGACCGTTGCAGTGTTATCGAGGTTATGGGCAGGAGAGCAGGTTATCTTGCACTTAATGCAGGTATCGCTTGCGGCGCTACCTCTATCCTTATCCCAGAGGTTAAGGTTGATGTAGAGAAGCACGTAATTGAGCGTATGAAAAAGACACAGCGCACAGACAAAAAGCACTTTATTATCATCGTAGCAGAGGGTTGTGATGTTGATGTTAAGGAGCTTGCAGAAGATATCGAAAAGAAAACCGGCGTTGAGAGCAGATATAATGTTCTCGGCTATGCACAGCGTGGCGGTTATCCTACAGCAGAGGACAGAATCCTTGCTACCCGTATGGGCAACTATGCAGTTAAGCTGCTTATGCAGGATATCGGCAACCGTGTCGTAGCACTTAAGCGCGGCGAGGTAGTGGATTATGATATATTTGAGGCTCTTAATATGAAGAAGTCTATCGATATGAATCTCTACCAAATTGCTCATGAGGTATCCATCTAACATAATTTTTCAATCAAAAGGCTTGAGGCGTTCACTGAATGCCCCGAGCTTTTTTATTTTTTCAAAAAACTTTCAGAAAACTATTGACATATAATAATAGTATGATATAATCAAATTAACATATGAACAGTTATTCATATGTTAAAGCAACAAAAGGAGTTATTATTATGAAAAAGGCATATAAGATTGAAGTGGATTGTGCAAATTGTGCCGCAAAAATGGAGGAAGCAGCAAAAAAGACCTCCGGAGTACGGGACGCCACAGTTTCATTTATGACACAAAAGATGAAGGTTGAGTTTGCCGACGACGCAGACGAAAAGGCAGTGATGAAGTCCGTGCTCAAAAATTGTAAAAAGGTAGAGGACGACTGCGAAATTTATATCTGACAGGAGAGGATGCAGTGTGAATAAAAAGCAAAAAAAGACGCTTATACGCATCATTGTTTCGTTTGTGCTGATTGTTGTTATAAGTATTCTGTGCAAGTTCGTTGACATAAACAAATATATTCAGTTAGCTATGTATATGGTTCCGTATCTGATTATCGGTTACGACATACTGAAAAAAGCATTTAAGGGTATTATTCACGGTCAAGTGTTTGATGAAAACTTTTTGATGGCAGTAGCTACAGTCGGAGCTGTTGCACTGGGAGATTACCGTGAGGGCGTAGCGGTAATGCTGTTTTACCAGATAGGTGAGCTGTTCCAAAGTGTAGCTGTAGGCAAGAGTAGGAAAAACATAACTGCTCTTATGGATATTCGTCCCGACTATGCAAATGTTATGGTGGACGGAGAGCTGACGCAGGTTGACCCCGATGATGTAGCAATCGGTACGGAAATTATAGTCAATCCCGGAGAAAAGGTACCTATCGACGGCGTTATTGTCAGCGGCAACACAACGCTTGACACTGCTGCATTGACCGGTGAGAGCGTTCCTCGCAGTGGTAAGATAGGCGAGGAGGTTATCAGTGGATGTATCAATCTTACAGGCGCCATAACTGTCCGCACCACTAAGGAGTTTGGCGAATCAACAGTTTCTAAGATTCTTGATTTGGTAGAAAATTCAAGTATGAAAAAATCAAGGTCGGAGAATTTCATCACCAAATTCGCAAGGTATTATACTCCTGCAGTGTGCTACAGTGCTCTTGCACTTGCGCTTTTGCCGCCGATTGTTCGACTTATTGCCGGTTATGACGCTATGTGGAGTCAGTGGATTATCAGAGCATTGACATTCCTTGTTATCAGCTGTCCTTGTGCGCTTGTTATTTCTATTCCTCTCAGCTTTTTTGCCGGAATAGGCTGTGCGTCGGCTAACGGAATTTTGGTAAAAGGTTCAAATTATCTTGAAGCTCTGTCCGATACAAAATATGTTGTGTTCGACAAAACAGGTACTCTTACAAAGGGCGTGTTTGAGGTAACAGGCATTTATCCCGCAAATGATTTTTCGGAAAAAGGCCTTGTCAGATATGCCGCATATGCCGAAAGCGGCTCAAGTCATCCTATCAGCGTGAGTCTGCGCAAACATTACGGCGAAAAGATTGCCTCTGATTGTGTTACTGATATAAGCGAGATAGCCGGCCACGGTGTCAGTGCAGTAGTGGACAATAAGCAGGTTTTTGCCGGCAATATTAAGCTAATGAAAAAAGAAAATATCACAGTAACAGAGCCTCACGACGAGGGTACTGTAGTATATGTATCCGTTGACGGTGTGTATGCCGGATGTATAGTTATTTCCGATGTGCCAAAGGCTACATCAAAGCAGGCAATAGCTGAGCTTAAGGAAAACGGCGTACGCAAAACAGTTATGCTCACCGGTGATGCCGAAAAGGCAGCATCGAGAGTAGCCGCAGAGCTTGGCATAGACGAGTATCACAGCGAGCTTCTGCCTGGCGATAAGGTAGAGCAGGTTGAACGCTTGCTCAGCGAAAAGAATGAAAAAGAAAAGCTCGCATTTGTAGGCGATGGTATAAATGATGCCCCTGTTCTATCCAGAGCGGATGTGGGTATCGCTATGGGTGCTCTCGGCTCGGATGCGGCTATCGAGGCTGCCGATATTGTCCTTATGGATGATGATCCTGCTAAGATTTCTTTTGCCAAAAGGATTTCGGTTCACACCCTTAAAATAGTAAAGGAAAACATAGTATTCTCCTTGATAGTAAAAGCAGTGTGCTTGATTCTCGGTGCTGTGGGTATAGCTAATATGTGGGTAGCCATTTTTGCCGATGTAGGTGTAATGGTTATTGCCGTGCTCAACGCAACCAGAGCACTTAAGCTCAAAAAGTAAGTGATATTAAAATAAATAGAACGGTATTTGTACTCAATGACAAATACCGTTTTTTCATTTTTATTTTCTGTCGTTTTCAGATGTTTTCCAAATAGAAATTCTGCCGTTGTCGTTCAACGCTTTCAGCGTCATAATCGTGATAGGTACAACAAACATACCGATGAATCCGAACAGCTTTAGACCAAAGTACAGTCCCATAAGGGTTACTATCGGATTCACTCCCAATGATGTTCCCACTATCTTAGGCTCAATATACTGCCTTATTACAGTGATTACCACATATATGATTATCAGACCGATTGTTTGTTTATAGTTGCCTGTTACCAAGCAAACGATTGCCCAAGGCATCAGTATTCCGCCTGAGCCTGCAACCGGAAGAATATCAAATATTGCAATTCCGGCGGCAATCAGTGCGAAGTATCCGTTTTTCATTATTCCCAGCATAGAAAGGATTGAAAAACCTAACAGCAGTTCACCGAATGTTATGCACATAATCAAACCGTAAGCTCTGAACATTGTGAGTATAGTCTTGTAGAACACTTGCTTGAATTCAACTAGGGTGTTCTTCTTATCTTTAGGCATCTGCCTTTGGATAAAGCGTACAATCTTGTCATAATCTTTTGTGAAGAATATCCAAGCCACAAATCCGATAACTATTCCTATCAGCACGGACGGTATGTTCTTTACCACGCTGTACATACCGGATATGCCGGTGGACAGACCGCTCTTTATTGTGTCCACATCTATCGCCGATGTTGCCGATTCACCGCCCTGAATGAGTTTAGTGAATGATTCGGTGACAGTGTTGCTCAGTGTTTTGTACAGTCCCGACGGCAGATGCTTCAGCAGGTCGAGTATCTCTTTTTCGAGAGTTGCCAAAAAAGTAGGTATATCGTCAAGCTGCCCCACCAGATATGATACAAAGTCCGAAATTTTGTTTCCTATTCCGATAAAAATAAATACGAGCGGAATAATAATTATCATTACCGACAGCACGACGAGAGCAATGCTCCAGAATGTGTGAGCCTTTTTTTCTGTCTTTTTGTCCAGCCATCTCAGAGGACGCTGCAGCAGCATTGCAAAGAAAAATGTCAACAAAAACGGTGCCGCCATCCAAAACATGTATTTGAAAAATACATATGCGAGTCCCAATATTGCGGCGAGGTAAAGCAGGTTAATCAAAAAGTCCCGCCTTTTTTCAACTTTTGGATTCATTTTGTTACCTCAAATCTAAATAATAATATTATTCTAATTCAATATCTTGATTTATTCAAGCAAAATTACAAATATTATTAAATATTTCATAAAAAAATTATCTATTTTGCAAAAAATAAAAAATTTTTCTTGTATATGGAGCGGTTTGGTGGTAATATATAGAAAGTGTTTTTCACTGTAAAACAAGTGTATTTGGGTGGTGGACAAATGAGTGGCATAAAATATCTGCTTGTAGAGCAGTCGATTTTGCCTGAGGTGTATACAAAGGTACTCACTGCAAAGAGTCTTTTGGTATCGGGCGAAGCGACTTCGGCATCTGCCGCTGCAAAAATGGCAGGTATCTCCAGATCTGCATACTATAAATATAAGGACAAAATATTTGAGTACAGCGGAGACAATGAGGATACGACCACCATTAACGCAAAGCTCACTGATAACGCCGGTGTGCTCAGTTCGGTTATGAACGAGCTGTATCTCGCAGGCGCAAATGTCCTCAGCGTAAACCAAAGTGTTCCGGTGAACAATGTGGCAGATGTATCTGTTACCGTGCGAACAGCAGATACACATATAACCAATGATGAAATGGTGAAAAAAATAAAAAATATCTCCGGAGTAAAATCCGTAGAAATGGTATAACAGGAGGAATAAAATGAAAGTTGCAGTTATGGGCTACGGAACAGTAGGTTCCGGCGTAGTAGAAGTAATAGAAACTCACGAAAAGACAATCAAAAAGCGTACTGCAGGTGAGCCGCTGGAGGTAAAATATATTCTCGATTTGCGTGATTTTCCCGGCGATTCTCACGAGGCACTTTTCACAAAAGATTTTAACGATATTCTCAATGACGATGAGGTAAAGGTTGTAGCAGAGACAATGGGCGGGGTTAATCCGGCTTTTGATTTCACTCTCAAATTGCTCAAAGCCGGCAAGAGTGTTGTCACCTCCAACAAGGAGCTTGTGGCACAAAAGGGACTTGAACTTTTGCAGGCAGCAGAAGAAAACGGCGTAAACTATCTCTTTGAGGCATCGGTAGGCGGCGGTATCCCGATTATTCGTCCTATGTCACAGTGCCTTATTGCTAACAATATCGAGGGCATTGCGGGTATTCTCAACGGCACAACAAACTTTATTCTCACAAAGATGATTGAGGACGGTATGACCTTTGAGGCTGCACTTAAGCTGGCACAGGACAACGGTTATGCCGAAAAAGATCCTACAGCGGATATTGAGGGCTTTGACGCTTGCAGAAAGGTTTGTATTCTTGCTTCCCTTGCTTTTGGCAAGCATGTTTATCCTAATCAAGTAGAGGCAGAGGGTATTACTAATATTACTCTTGAGGATGTTTCGTACATTTCTTCTATCGGTGGTGTAATCAAACTTCTCGGCCAAATCAAATATATCAACGACGATAAGATTGCGGCTTTCGTAAGTCCTGCTGTTGTTTTCCACGGCTCACAGCTCGCTTCCGTAAACGGTGTGTTTAATGCCATTCTTGTAAGAGGCGACGCAGTAGGCGATGTTTGCTTTTACGGACAGGGCGCCGGCAAGCTCGCTACAGCTTCTGCCGTTGTTGCGGATATGGTAGACAGCGCAGTCCATGTTGAACGCAGAATTAACTTCGGTTGGAGTGCCGGCAACGAGGATTATGTTGTGGACGAAAAGGCTACTATCGAGATGCCTTTCTATGTAAGAGCAAAGAGCAGTGAGCCTAAGGTTAAGGCTTTGCTCAACGATGTAAAATTCCTTACACGAGTAGGACAGCCGTCCGACGAGGTTGCATTTATAACCGATTCTATGACTCAGAACGAGCTGAACGAAAAGCTCAAGGATGTAGAGGTTATCAACATTATCAAAGTAACAAACTACTAATATATTTTTGGAGGAAAATATGTCACTTATAGTACAAAAATTCGGCGGCTCATCTGTGGCTAATGCCGAACGAGTAATGAATGTAGCCCGTATCGTAACAGATACTTACAAAAAGGGCAACGATGTTGTTGTGGTTGTGTCTGCTCAGGGCGATACTACGGACGACCTTATCGAAAAAGCACAGGAGATTAACCCATCCGCTCCTAAGAGAGAACTTGACCAGCTCCTTGCAGCAGGCGAGCAGATTTCTATTTCTCTTTTGGCTATGGCTATTGAGCACTTGGGTTATCCCGTTATCAGTCTTTTGGGCTGGCAGGCAGGATTTAATACTAATTCTGTTTACGGCTCTGCTCGTATCAAGAACATAAAACCCAACAGACTTCAGGCAGAAATTGCAAAGCACAATATCGTGGTAGTTGCCGGCTTTCAGGGTATTAACCGCTATGATGACCTTACCACTCTCGGCAGAGGCGGCTCGGACACTTCCGCCGTTGCTATTGCAGCATCACTTCACGCAGACAAATGTCAGATATTTACCGATGTTGAGGGCGTGTACACTGCCGATCCGAGAAAGGTCGAAGGTGCAAAGAAACTTAAAGAAATAACTTATGACGAAATGCTGGAGCTTGCCACATTGGGTGCGCAGGTACTGAACAATCGTTCCGTCGAGATGGCAAAAAAATATTCCGTAGAACTTGAAGTGCTCTCATCACTTAATCCAATTCCGGGCACTGTCGTTAAGGAGGTAGCAAAAATGGAAAAAATGTTGATTCGCGGTGTAACTAAAGACAAGGATGTAGCTCTCGTATCCGTACTCGGTGTAAAGGATAACCCTGGCGTTGCATTTAATGTATTCTCCAAGATGAGCCAGAAGAATATCAATGTTGACATTATTCTTCAGTCATTCGGCAGAGACAACACAAAGGATATTGTGTTCACAGTCAGCAAGGAGAACGGCCCTGTAGCTGTCGAATTGCTTAAAGAATCATCTGCTCTCCAGGATGCACAGATTCTTTGTGACACAAATGTAGCTAAGGTATCCATCGTCGGTGCAGGTATGGAGTCCCATCCGGGTACTGCTACTAAGATGTTTGAGGCACTCTATGAGCGCAATATCAACATTCGTATGATTTCTACTTCCGAAATCAAGATTTCCGTTATCATAGATGCAGATGACGCAGACCGTGCAGTATCTGCCGTACACAAGGCATTTATACCTAATGACTGATAACAAGTCCCATTCGGTGCAGACAGTGTTCTGCACCGTTTTTTAGTATAAATAAACATTGACTTTGACAGGCGGATAATATATAATTATAGAGTTAAAATAGCACTATTATGTAAAGGAGTTATTACTATGGCAGCAAAGACATTCAAAATGACAACAGCAGGCAAAGCAGAACTCGAGGCAGAACTCGAAAAGCTGAAAACCGAAGGCCGTGTTGATATCGCAGAAAAACTTAAAGTTGCCCGTTCCTACGGTGACCTTAGTGAAAACAGCGAATATGACGAAGCAAAATCAGAGCAGGCAAAAATTGAGGCTCGTATCAATGAGCTCGAATATCAGCTTGACCACGCAGTTATCATTGACTCAGGTGATAAAAACAGTGTTTCTATGGGCTCAAAGGTTACTGTCCTCAGAAAATCAGACAACACAGAGGCTGTTTACGAGATAGTAGGCTTTTCTCAGTCTAATCCATCCGAGGGCAAAATCTCTGACGAAAGCCCTGTAGGCACAGCTCTTATGGGCGCAAAGGTAGGAGAGACTGTTACGGTTGAGGCTCCTATCGGAAATCTTGAATTTGAAATTAAAGCTATTGATTAAGAGGTAATTATTTATGGCAGGAAAGTTTGAAATCACCAAAAAGGGTGACGGCACTTTCACATTTGAGCTATTGATAGATGATAAGGCTGTAGGTTCTTCTCCTGTGTTCGAAAAAGAGGATGCCTGCAAGAGAGGCGTAAAAGCAGTTAAGAAGAACAGCCGTATGAAAGTCCAAAACACTCTCCAAAATGATGAAGAAAAGACTAATCCAAAGTATCTCATAGAGGCTGACGGCGATAAGGTTAAGTATACACTGTTCCTCCAGACAGGTGCAGTAGCTCTCAGCGGCAGTGCGGATACCGAGGAAGATGTTCTTGATATTATTGAAAAGATAGGTAACAACGCCAATGCTGCACAGATGACTATGGCTGAGGTCGTTTTGTCCGAAAATGAGCAAAAGCAGATTCGTATAGATAAGCTCAAGGCACTTCAGGACAGCGGCAGAGATCCATTTGAGATTACTCTTGCTACACAGACTCATCACAGTGACGAAATTAAGGCGGATTTTGATAATCTCGAAAATAAGGATGTAACCATCGCCGGCAGAATTATGACTTGGCGTGATATGGGCAAGGCTAATTTCATCGACATTCAGGACCGCAACGGCAGAATACAGGCATATGTCCGTATGAACGATGTGGGAGAGGATTTGTTTGCAGAGTTCAAGACTTGGGATATTGGCGATATTGTTGAGATTACAGGCTTTGTATTCAAGACCAGAACAGGCGAAATTTCTGTTCATGCTAAGGAAATCAGACTTATATCCAAGTCACTTCTTCCTTTGCCTGAAAAGTTCCATGGTCTTACCGATACAGACACAAGATACCGTAAGCGCTATCTTGATATGATTATGAATCCGGATGTAAAGGATACTTTCATTAAGCGTTCTAAGATTATTTCTTCTATACGCTCCTATCTCGACAATCTCGGATTTGTTGAGGTAGAGACTCCTATTCTTAATACTATTCCCGGCGGTGCTGCTGCCCGTCCATTCATTACTCACCACAATTCTCTCGATATGGATATGTACCTTCGTATCGCTACAGAGTTGTACCTAAAGCGTCTTATTGTTGGCGGTATGGAGCGTGTGTATGAGATTGGCAGAAATTTCCGTAACGAAGGTATGGATGTCAGACATAATCCGGAGTTCACTTGCATTGAGCTTTATCAGGCATTCACAGATTACCACGGCATGATGGACATTGCCGAGGCTCTTATTCGCAATGCTGCAAACGAGGTTTGCGACGGTAATCTCCATATTACATTTAACGGCACCGAGATTGACCTTGAGTCTCCATTCAGACGCCTTACTATGATAGAGGCAGTAAAAGAGTTCAGCGGTGTAGACTTTGCCGAGTTTATGTCAGATGACGAAAAAGCTGTGGCTATCGCTAAAGAAAAAAATATCGAGATTGCTCCGGGCAAGGCTACTTGGGGCGATGTGCTCAATTCATTCTTCGAGGAATTTGTTGAGGAAAATCTCGTTCAGCCTACATTCATTATGGACTATCCCGTTGAGGTTAGCCCGCTTACTAAGAGAAAACCGGATTGCCCCGTTCTCACAGAACGCTTTGAGCTGTTCATTCTCGGCGGCGAATACGGCAATGCTTACAGCGAGCTAAATGACCCAATCGACCAGATGTCACGCTTTGAGGCTCAGATGAAACTCCGTGAGGCAGGCGACGACGAGGCTAATATGATTGACCACGATTTCGTTACCGCTCTCGAGTACGGTATGCCTCCTACAGGCGGTTTGGGTATCGGCATAGACAGACTTGTTATGCTCCTTACGGATAACTATTCTATCCGTGACGTCCTCCTTTTCCCGACAATGAAGACCCTGAATGATGTAAATAAGAAAAATGATGTAAAATCTAAGGCTACTGAAGAAGTGAAAGCAGAGCCTGAAAAGATTGATTTTTCTAAGGTAAAGATTGAGCCTTTGTTTGAGAAAATGGTAGACTTTGATACATTCAGCAAGTCAGATTTCCGTGCAGTAAAGGTTAAAGAGTGTGTTGCAGTACCGAAGTCAAAGAAACTGTTACAGTTCACTCTTGATGACGGAACAGGCACAGACAGAACCATTTTAAGCGGTATTCACGCTTATTACGAGCCGGAAGAACTGGTTGGAAAGACTCTTATCGCTATCACAAATCTTCCACCGAGAGCTATGATGGGCA